>Ga0163144_10000115_pt1 | contig 180406 bp, 179 predicted proteins | sample OliLak19BULKMAT1_FD_123175 | JGI IMG/M metagenome (GOLD analysis project Ga0163144, IMG submission 123175) | Freshwater microbial mat bacterial communities from Lake Vanda, McMurdo Dry Valleys, Antarctica - Oligotrophic Lake LV.19.BULKMAT1 | ecosystem: Environmental > Aquatic > Freshwater >...
CTCGTCGCGTTCCTCTTCCGACACCACCAGCGCGACCTTCGGACGCCCGATATTCGCCATGACCCGTATAGATCACGCGTCGGCGTATTTTGCTAGCTATTCCGTTTCCAGGGGACTAGCGGGACGCGGGGAAAGTCAGATCAGGAAGGATTCGAAGGCAAGAAAGAGTCGGCGTCCCCCGAAAGGGACCGTACTGGATAGAGGCTGGCGACGGCCTGGTGGTCCAAGCGATGCCATCCAGTCGATGGCCACGGTTGCACCGCCAACAAGAGCGTAGCTCCGCGGATGGGGGATGAGGCTTCCGGCCTGGGGTGTCTCAACCGTTGCCCGGCTCTCCACCGTGGCGACTGCAGCAGGGGATTTGCAGCACGAACTCTCGGAAGGGCTCGGAGCGCGGTGCGAATGCGGACCCGCATGATCGTGATCGTGGTGACCGTGATGTTCCTCTTCGTCGTGGGCGGCAAACCGCTGCGAGTCGGACGGGGCCTTCGAACCGTGGCCACCGGAGCAATACCCCCATCCCGCAGCCACGGGGGCTACAGTCAGCAACGGAATCAATAAGACGGTGAGCCGCTTGCTCCATCGCATTGGTTGTTCACCAGTAGAGCCGCCTCTACAGTTGGTCAAGACCTGAGTGAGCCGCACCGCTCGCCCGACTGACGCGTATAACTACGCGCGTAGTACCATCATCTTCCGGATCAGCGTGTCGTGGATATGTTGTGGTCTAATTGAGTATACCGCTGGCTCCAACAGAGGCAGCATAATAAAATGAAGGAGTAATGGGATGATAAGAACCGCCATTTTGGTCGGGGGTTTTATAGCGCTGCTTGGGCTGGGCGTAACGGCTGCATTCGCGGACGATGTAGATATGTCGGCAAAGATCGCCGCCGCGAAGACAGCTGAAGATCACGTAGCAATCGCGGCTCAATACGACAAGGAAGCAGCTGCGGCCAAAGAGTCGGCAGCAAGCCACGAAAAGATGGCGAAGAGCTACAAGCAGCTTGGCAAGGCTGGGCTTTACCACGAGCCGCATTGCGCGGCGATCGCCAAGCGGGATCTCGCGCAAGCGGCCGATCTCGAGGCGCTAGCGAATGCTCACCGCAGCGAAGCCAAAAAACTCGCAAAATAGTCGGAAGATATCCAAGGACTCTTCGAGGCGGTGCGTGGGACCCGCCTCGAGCTGCCCGTCGTACTCGCCGTCTCGACGGGCCTCCGACGCGGCGAACTCCTCGCTGTCCGCTGGCGCGACGTCGATCTGGAAAAAGCAACGCTCGCGGTCCGTCAGTCGATCGAGCAGACCAAGAATGGATTGGCCTTCAAGGAGCCCAAGACGCGACGAGGGCGGCGGGTGGTCGCGCTTCCGAATGTGACGGTTGAGGCGCTTCGCCGACACCGCACGGACCAGGCGAAACGTCGTCTGTCGCTTGGGTCCGCCTACAAGGATCAGGGCCTCGTCCTCACCCGTCTCGACGGCCGCCCGATGGACCCTGCCGAAACGTCGAAGGCCTTCGCGCGGGTCATAGCCAGAAACGGGCTACGACGTCACTCGCTTCACAGCCTTCGCCATACGCACGCCACCCTCCTCCTGCGGGCGAACGTGCATCCGAAAGTCGTGAGCGAACGGCTCGGACATGCGACGATCGGCATCACGCTCGATACGTACTCGCATGTCCTTCCCGACATGCAGGAGGCCGCCGCCAAGAAGCTCGAAGGAGTTCTCGGGCCGTCGCTGACGGGAACCCGCCGGAGAGACTGACGCCGGAGGTTCAGTCGCAGCCAGATGGGGAACAGATGGGGAGATTGCCCTTTGCCGTCAAAATCCCTGTCCCGCCGGATTCCGTAACTACCTGAGATTTAAGAGCGGAGGGGGTGGGATTTGAACCCACGAGGGCTTGCACCCTGCCGGTTTTCAAGACCGGTGCCTTCAACCACTCGGCCACCCCTCCGGTGGGCGCACCCTAGCCGATCTCGGCTGGACGCGCACAAGGGACCGCGGTTACGCGGCTGACACGCGTGCGACGGCTTCCGGCCGACACGCGTCGCAGCCCGGCGTCGGCCCGACGGTCGGAACGGCCCGGCCGCGGGCGTCGCGAGCGCCGAGCCAGAACTCGAGCCTGGCTTTGAGCGCGCTGTAGTCGCTGATCGGCTTGGCGATGAATTCCTTGAAGCCGGCGCGGACGGTGTTGGCTTCGGCGATCGGGCTCGCGTCGACGCTGAGGGCCAGGATGGGCACCTGGCGGCCGCCTTCGCGCTGGCGGATCAGGCGCGCGGCCTGCCACCCGTCGAGGTTCGGCATGTGGAGGTCGAGCACGACGATGTGGGGCTTCTCGATCTCGTAGAGCGCGACGGCCTGCTCGCCGTCGCAGGCCTCGAAGACGTCGACATTCGGGAACTCGCGCTCGATGAAGCGGCGGACGAGGAATCGATTGAGCGGCAGATCGTCCGCGAAGAGCAGGCGGCGCCGCACGTGGATGGGACAGCCCCCGATCGGCGGAGCTCCGGGCGCAACCACGGAGTCGAGGTCCTCAGCCGCGACGGGCTCGACGTCCGCGACGAGCGCCTGACCGCTGGACGCATCCGGTTCGACGACGACACTGCGCTGGTCGACCGGCAAGACGACCGTGAAGATCGACCCCTGCCCGATCACGCTTTCGACCTGCACCTGACCACCGAGCTGCGTCAGCAGGCTCTTCACGATGTAGAGCCCGAGCCCGGCGCCGCTGTACGAGCGCGTCTCCGAGCTGTCGACCTGACGGAACATGTCGAAGACGTGCGGGAGCGCGTCGGACGGAATACCGATGCCGGTATCGCGCACCGTGAAGCGACAGTGATCGCCAACGCGCTCGCACGCCGCAACGACCTCGCCCTTGGGCGTGAACTTGAGCGCGTTCCCGATCAGGTTCTTGAGCACGATCTTGAGCTTCCGGCGGTCGGTGAAGACCTCGAGCCCGTCGACGGATTCCCAGCGCACCCCGACGTCGCTGCGCGGCGTGAGGGCGCCGAAATCGTCGGCGAGCTCGCGCCACAGCTCGGTGAGCACGACGGGCGCGAAGCGCGCAATATCCCCGCCGGCGGCGAGTCGATTGATGTTGAGCGTGCCGTCGATCATCTCGAGGAGCTCGTGGCTCGCCTTCCGCACGTGGGCCAGGAGCGGCGCCTGCTCGTCGAGCGAGACGGCGTCGCGCAGCATGTCGGTATACCCGATGATGATGTTGAGCGGCGTCCGAAGCTCGTGCGACATCGTCGAGACGAACTCGGATTTGAGCGCACTCGCGCGTTCCAGCTCTTCGACCACGCGCGCGTTCATGAGCGCCATCGACGCGAGCTGCGCGATGCCGTGGGCGATGCGCTCGTCGTGCCCGCCGAGCACGGCGCCGCGCTCGCGATGGCCGCTCATCTGGACGCCGACCACGTGCTCGCCCTCGTGCAAGGCGGCAATCACCGCCGTGTGCACGCGGCCCCGGGTGAACAGCGCGCTCACGAGCGGATGGCGCTCGCTCGGCACCGTGAGTCGGATGCCCTCGCGATGCGCGAGATCTTCGACCAGCCTCGCGACCGCCTCCGGCGGCAGCACGACGCCTTCCAGCGCTTCCCATTCGGCTGCGGGTAACCCGCTCGCCGCGACGGGACGGAACCCCTCCTCACCGTGCGGACGCAGCCACGTCACGCTGTGGTCGCAGCGCAGCGCTTGCGCCGCGAGCTGGCAGATCCGGTCGAGCAGCACGGGCGTGTCGACGCACGACATGAGCTCGCGTCCGACGTGGGCGAGCACCGTCGACATCTGCATCTCCTCGAAGAGCGCGCGCTCGCCGTACTCGCGGCCGAGCGCGATCGCGAGAATCCGCGCCACGCCCTGCACGAACTCGATCTCGGCCGCCGCGAAACGTCGCGGGGCATCGGAGTAGGCCGCGAGAATACCGAATGGCTTGCCGCGCGGCGCGACCACGACGCTGAGCCCGCTCGTGATCGCGTGCTCGTCGAGCAGCGTGACACCCGCCATGCGCGGCTCGCGCTTCCGCGACTCGAACACGCAGGGCTCGCTCCTGCGCCAGGCCGCCATCGCGTCGGGCGCCTGGCTGCCCTCGATCCGCGTGCGACCGACGACGCCGGCCCGCCATCCGACACCGGCCTGCAGACGAAGCGTCTGGGCGTCGGCTTCCCAGGCGAGCGCGGCACCAAACGGCACGTCGAGGATGGTCGCGACGAGCGACGCCGCGTGCGCGACGAGATCGTGGCCTTCGGCGCCCTCGAGCGCGCGCTGCGCGAGGCCCGCGAGCGCTTCGTGGCGGCGTGCTTCGGCGGCGGCCGTCGTGCGACCGCGGCGCCATCCGAGGCGCCCGCCGAACGCGCGAGCGCGCCCGAGAACTGAGATCGGGCCCGGCATGAGAGAAAAGCTCAGTCCGCGCCCAGCAGGTCGTCCGCCAGGATGGCGCGCAGGCGATGCAGCGCCTGCGAGTGCAGTTGCGACACCCGCGATTCACTGAGCCCGAGGGAATCAGCGACCTCGCGCATGGTGCGATCGCTCTTGTAATAGAGCGCGACGGCGGCGTGCTCCTTCTCCGGCAGGCGACGAATGGCCGCGTTCACGAGGCGCGCCCGCTCGCGGCCGAGGATGGCGCGGAGCGGATCGCTCGCGTGGTCGGGCATGTGGCGATCGACGTCGTACGGCCGGTCGTCGCCTGTGCGCAGATCCTCGACCGACACGGTGCCGAAGTCGGTGTCCGACGTCATCGCGCGGAGCTTCGCGAGGTCGATCTTGAGCGCCGCCGCGACGTCGGCTTCGCGCGGCGCGCGCCCGAGCGTGGCTTCGAGTCGCGTCCGCGTGCGGTCGAGCAGCACGGCCTTCCGACGCGCGGTGCGCGAGAGCAGATCGCGCTCCCGCAGATTGTCCATGATCACGCCGCGAACGCGAAAGCGGGCGTAAGTGCGGAAGGAGGCGTGCTTGTCGGGACGGAAGCGACGGTAGGCGTCGAGCAGGCCTTCCATGCCCCAGCTCATCAGCTCGTCGATCTCGACGTGCGGCGGCTTCCGACACGCGACTTGATGCGCGACGTCGCGCACCAGCGGCAGGTGTTGGCGCAGCACGGCGTCGGCACCGCCGGTCGGTTTCGCGAACCGATCCTCGGGTTGCACTCCGGCGTCCGCCTCGAGCGCAGCGCTCGGGCGAAGGTCGTGATTCGTGTGCGGCTCGACTCTCAGAGCGGCTTCCATGCATCGACCTTTCGCGTAGGGAGTGGGAGGGTGCATGGCGGCTTTCGCAAGATTCACGCCACGCGCGCCGCCGTCCGCGCGCCCGTTCGCACCCCATGCGATGCGACAAGGCGCGGCCCCGTCGCCGCCGACGCGCGGACGCGGGCGGCGCGCGGACCTCACGCGGAAACCCGTGGCGCCGTAGTGACTTTTCGGCCGCCGTGGCGCCCGCGCGCCGACGCACGCACACGCATCGCATGCGAGATGCCCGCGGGTCCGCGGGGGCCACGACGGCGCGCGCCCGAACGCAGTCGCCGGTCGGCTAGAGCTTCGTCAGGACCGAGAGCGCCGCAGGCCCGTCACGCGCCACCAGAATGACGGTGCGCGCTGCGCGGCCGCGGTTACTTCGTCTTGGTTGCCCGTTGGGCGAGCGCGGCAGAGTTGGTCGCCACCGCGGCGCGGATCAGCTGCTTGAAGGCGGTGGCGTCGATCTTCTCGCCGGCACGGAGGTCGATCGCGCGCCGCGTGTTGCCGTCCAGGCTGGAGTTGAAGAGCTTCTTCGGGTCTTTGATGGCAGCCCCGCGCGCGAAGGTGAGCTTGACGACCTGCTTGTACGATTCCCCCGTGCAGATGATGCCGACATGCGACCAGACGGGCGTCCCCATCCATTTCCACTCCTCGACGACGTCGGGGTCGGCGTCGTGGATGAGCTCACGGACACGGGCGAGGGTTTCGCCACGCCAGTCGCCCAGCTCTTCGATCCGTTTGGTGATGTGCGCGGCAGCGACCGCGTCATCGGGACGACTCGTAGCCTTCATGATCCGTGGATCGCCTAGACGTCGTGCGGCAGGCCGAGGATGCGCTCGGCGATCACGTTTTTCTGGATGTTGGGCGTGCCGCCGCCGATCACGAACGGCGGCCACGAGAGCATGACCTTCTGCCAGCGCCCGTTGTCGACGGCGTGCGGCGACTTCTTCGCGAGCACCCCGAACGACCCTTCGATGTCACGCGCCAAGCGTCCCGACTCGATCTCGATGCGGGCGCGGATCAACTTGTTGATGGAGGTCTCGGCGCCGAGCGGCTCGCCGCGGAGCTGCTTGGTGACGAAGCGGAGGCCGTTCAGGCGCATCGCCTCGACCTGCGTCTCCATGCGCGCGATCCGTTGCCGGATCGTCGGGTCTTCGATGGCGGGGCGGCCGCGCCGACGACACTTGCGCGCGAGCTCGCGGATGGCTTCGAGGCGATGCTTGAGCGCCCAGACGTCGGCGATCGAGCTACGCTCGTTGGCGAGCGCGTCCTTGGTGACGTCCCAGCCCTGCCCTTCGGCGCCGAGCCGATTCGCGATCGGCACGCGCACGTCCTCGAAGAACACTTCCGCGAACATCGCGCCGCCGTTCATCTCCTTGATCGGCTTCACGGTGAGGCCGGGCGTGTTCATCGGCACCATCACGCACGTGATGCCGAGATGCTTCGCGGCCGTCGGGTCGGTGCGGACGAGCAGGATCATCCACTGCGCCCACATCGCGAGGCTCGTCCAGATCTTCTGCCCGTTCACGACGTAGTCGTCGCCGTCACGGACGGCCTTGCACTGCAGCGCCGCGAGGTCGCTGCCGGCGCCGGGCTCGGAGTAGCCGGTGCACCATTGGATCTCGCCGCGCAGGATCGGCCCGATGTGCTGCTCCTGCTGCTCCTTGGTGCCGTACTTGATGAGCGCGGGACCGACCCAGGCGAGCCCCATGTAGCTCAAACCGAGCATCGGCGCCTTCACGCGCGCCATCTCTTCCTTCAAGATCATCTGCTCGCTGATCGAGCCGCCGCCACCGCCCACCTCGCGCGGCCAATTGAAGCCGACCCAGCGCTTCGCGTAGAGATCCTGGTTCCATTTGAAAAGCGCCGGCAGGTCGTTCATGCCCTCTTCGGCGTCCATCGCATCTTGTCCCGAGCGCTTCGGGAGATGATCGCGGATGAAGGCGCGTACTTCGGCGCGGAACGTTTCTTCTTCTTGGCTGTATCCGAAGTCCATGACTTTCTCCGATCACCCGTGCTCGAGCGCCGACATCACGCGCTCGTAGTGCTCGTCGGGCGCGCCGAGCCACACATGGCTCTGACGGCCGCGCTTGTAGAAGAGGTGCGCGTGGCATTCCCACGTGTAGCCGATGGCGCCGTGGATCTGGACGCATTCCTCGCCGGCTTGATCGAGCGCCTCGCTCGCGAGCGCCTTCGCCATCGCCGCATACGACGTGACCTTCTCCGGCGCGTGATCGGCCGCCCAGGCCGCGTAGTACACGAGCGACCGTGCCGACTCGACGTCGCAGAGCATCTCGGCGCAGCGATGCTTCACACCCTGGAAGCGACCGATCGGCGACCCGAACTGCTGCCGCACCTTGGCGTATTCGACGGCCATGCGGAGCGCGGCGTCGGCGGCCCCGACCATCTCGGCCGTGTGGGTGATGGTCTGCCGGTCGAGTAGCGGCGCGAGCACGGGCCACGCCGCACCGGCCGCGCCGAGGCGCGCGCTCGCGGCCACCGTGACGCCGGCGAGCTTCACTTCGGCCGCGGGCTTGGTCGCGTCGACGAGAATGAGCGGCGCGACGGTCACGCCCGGGGTGTCGGCGGACACCAGGAAGAGGCTCACGCCCTGCCCTTCGCGCGCCGCGATCAGAATCAGCTCGGCGTGCTGGCCGTCCGGGACGAAGAGCTTGGCGCCGTCGAGCACGACGTCGCCGCCTTTCGCCGTCGCGGTGGTGGCGATGCCGTCGGCGCTCGACACGTCGCTGGCTTCGAGCACGGCGAGCGTCGCAATGACGTCACCGCTCGCGATCTTCGGCAGCCATGCGGCCTGCTGCGCGTCGTCGCCGAGGGCCGTGAGCGCGGCCACCGCGAGATCGACCGACGCGAGCGGCAGCGGGCAGAGGCTCCGCCCCATCTCTTCGAGCAGCACGATCAGGTCGACGGCGCCGAGACCGAGCCCGCCATGGCGTTCCGGAACCGTGAGACCCGCCCAGCCGAGATCGGCCGTACGCTTCCAGAGCGCGCGATCGAGCGTCGGGCTGCTCGTCCACTCGAGAATGCGATCGAGTGGCAGCTGCGCATCGAGGAAGCGCCGGGCTTGGCTTCGTAGCTCGTCCTGCTCGGGGGTGAATCCGAAATCCATGCGCACGTCCTCCGGTGGGAATGCCTAGGACGACCCTTTACTTGTTGCAAGACCTTGCATATTCGGAGCCCATGCCCATCGATCTCGCCAAGGCCGTCGGCGCGGAGCTTCCCGCGGTCGACTACAGCTGGAACGAAGACATGCTCATGCTGTACGCGCTCGGCGCGGGCGTGGGCATCGGCCAGGATCAGACCAGTCCCGCCGTGCTGCAGTACACGTTCGAGAACGGCCTGCGCGCGCTGCCGACCTTCGGCGTCGTGCCGAGCTTCCCGATGCTGATGGGCCTGATGAACGTCCCGGCGCTCAGCTTCAATCCGATGATGCTGCTCCACGACGAGCAATATCTCGAGGTCCTCGAGACGCCGCTACCGACCAGCGCGTCGACCACCACCACCGGCAAGATCACCAACATCTACGACAAAGGCAAAGGCGCCCTCGTCGTCATCGAAGCGATCACCACGCGCGACGGCGGCGTGCCGGTCTTCAAGAACGAGTTCGGCATCTTCCTCCGCGGGGAAGGCGGGTTCGGCGGCGGCCCCGGTCCGGCCGCGATCAACGAAGCGCCGAAGCGCGCGCCCGACAAGATCGTCGAGACGCCGACGCTGACCCACCAAGCGCTGCTCTATCGCTTGGCGGGCGACAAGAATCCGCTCCACGCCGACCCGGGCTTCGCCAAGATGGGCGGCTTCGACAAGCCCATCCTCCACGGCCTCTGCACGTTCGCGAACGTCGGCCGCGCCGTGATTCAGGGCTACGCCGGCGACGATCCCACCCGCTTCCGCTCGATCCGCGTGCGCTTCACGCGACCGGTCATGCCCGGCGAGACGATCGTCACCGAGATGTGGCAGGAGTCGGCGACCGACATCATCGTGCAAGCGAAGGCGAAAGAGCGCGACCAGGTCGTGATCTCGAACGCCCGCGTCACGCTCGGCTGAGTCGGGACGTCATGCCCCGTCGCGCCGGCTCTCCCGCGCGTCCGAACGGCGCGCCGACGGCTCCCCGCCGGAAGGCGCGGAAGCGGACCGGATCGCCGCGCGATCGCGACGCGACCGTCGCCGCGATCGTCGCCGCCGCGACCGAGCTCATGGCGCGCAAGGGGCCGGACGGCTTCGGCCTCGCCGAGCTCGGGGACCGCGCCGGCGTCTCGTTCGGGCTCATCCATCGCTACTTCGGCGGCAAGGCCGGCCTCTTGAAGGAGACGCTGCGCCAGCCGTTCGCGCGTCAGCTTGCCCGCGTGCTCGGCCTCTACGACGGCCGCGCGACCGACAAGAGCCCGGCGCCGCTCGTCGATCTCTTGTTCGCCGCCCAGGAGCGCAATCCCGACTACGTCCGCCTGATCGCGTGGGGCATCCTGACCGAGCTGCTGACCGAGGACGTCTTCGCCACTCACCGCGAAACCGTGGGACGCCTGCTCGACAGCTACCGCCGCGACCTCGACGCGATCGGCGCCGACGACGTGGACGCACGGGCGGTGGCGGCGCTGCTCCTCACGGCGACGCTCGGGTTCCAGCTCTTCCGGCCGATGTTGGAATCGCTGCTCGAGCCCGACGCGAGCTTCGACGCGGCGTACCAGCGCCATCTCGAGATGGCGCTCGACTCGTTCCGCCGGCCGCGGACCCGCGCGCGCGGGCGCTAAGGCCCAGCCGTCTCCCTACTGTCCCGGGTGGTGCCGACGCAGGGCCTATGGTTCAATGCTCCGGATGCCTCGCCAACCGCGGCCTCAGCAAGGCGACCGCCGACCCGATGCCCGTTTCGAGGTTTCAGCGGGCGGGGTGATCTACCGTCGCCACGCCGAAGGCATCACGTTCGGTCTCATCTCCACCAAGGGCGGCACCCGTTGGCAGCTCCCGAAGGGGAAGCAGGAGAAAGGCGAATCGCTCGAAGAGACGGCCGCCCGCGAGGTCGCCGAAGAGACGGGTCTCGTCGGTACGGTTCAAGCGCCGCTCGACTCGATCGACATCTGGTTCAGCGTGAGTGAAGGCGGCCGGTCCGCGCGCCGCCACAAGGTCGTGCACTTCTATTTATTGGAGTACGGCTCGGGCAACACGACCGACCACGACGACGAGGTCGACGACGCGCGCTGGTTTCCCGCCGGCGAAGCGATCGAGCGCCTCACCTTCCCGAGTGAACGCCGCATCGCCACCCGCGCCCTCGCCATCCTGACGGGCGCCGACGACGACGACACCCGGAAGCGTCCGGTCAGCGCTTAGCGCGTCGTGCGCCGCCGTCGAGATCCCTGCGACGCCGGCCTTCGGGAAACGCGGACGGTGGCGGGGCTCGTCGGCGGGTCTTACGGAGCCGGCGGGCGCGTACGGCGCATCGGCGGGCGCGGACGGCACATGAGGCGATCGGCGCATCCAGCGCGCATGGCCCTCCTCAGGCGGTCGGCGCGGCGCGCACGACTTGCGACGTTGCGCTCCTGACCGAGATCAGACCCGCCGACGAGCCCCGCCACCGTCCGCCTCCAACAACGGAAATCGGAAGACGGATCGGCGGGGACGCGCGCCGCGCGTCGCGCGTCTTCCGAGTTCCGCCGATCAGGGCGTGCGGTGGAGGGGTCGCCCGCGGGGGCACCCTCCGGGCACACGCCGATCTCGGTCAGGAGCACTTCCCCGCAGCGCGCCCGTGCCGCGGTGGTCGCTCTGGGAGTGCCATGCGCTGCTGCGACGCGCCGATCGGTCGATGTGCGCCGGTCGCACGCGCCGCGCCGAGCGCAGTGCTCCGGCTCCGCAGGACCCGCGGGCGACCCCTCGCCGCACGCGTTTCCCGACGGCCGCCGTCGCAGCTCACGCCAGGGTGCGTCAGCGAATGACGTCAGCGAATGACGTCGATGCCGCGCATGTACGGGCGCAGCACTTCGGGGATCGCGACCGTACCGTCGGCCTGCTGATAGGTCTCGAGCACGCCGATCACGACGCGCGGTAGCGCCAGGCCCGAGCCGTTCAGCGTGTGCACGAGCTCCGGCTTTGCCTGCGGTGCCGGCCGATAGCGAATGTTGGCGCGGCGAGCCTGGAAGTCCCGGAAGTTCGAGCACGAGCTGACCTCGAGCCACTCGTTGCAGCCGGGCGCCCAGAGCTCGACGTCGTACTTCATGGCGGCGACGAAGCTGAGGTCGCCGGTGCACATCTGGATCACGCGGTGCGGAAGGCCGAGGCGGCGGCAGATGTCCTCGGCGTCGTCGAGCAGCGTCAGCAGCTCGGCGTCGGATGTCGCGGGATCGACGAACTTCACCATCTCGACCTTGTCGAACTGGTGACCGCGCTTGATGCCGCGCACGTCGCGTCCGGCGGACATCTTCTCGCGGCGGAAGCACGGCGTGTAGGCGACATGCCGGATGGGCACCGTCCCGGGCTCGAGGATCTCGTCACGATAGAGATTCGTGACGGGGACCTCGGCGGTCGGAATCCACCAGATGTCCTCCTCGGCGTCGCGATAGAGGTTCTCGCCGAACTTCGGGAGGTTGCCGGTGCCGACGAGGCACTCACGGCGCACCATCGCCGGCGGGTAGATCTCGGTGTAGCCGTGGCTGCCGACGTGGAGGTCGAGCATCCAATTGATGAGCGCCCGCTGCAGCTGCGCACCGGCCCCCTTCAATACATAGAAGCGTGAGCCGGACACCTTGGCGCCGCGCTCGAAATCGATGATCCTGAGCGCCTCGCCGATCTCCCAGTGCGGCTTCGGCGTGAAGTCGAAGGTCCGCGGCGTCCCGACCTCGCGCACCAACACGTTGGCGTGCTCGTCGGCACCGACCGGGACGTCCGGGTGCGGGAGATTCGGCATCTCCAGCATACGGCCCTCGAAACTGGCTTCCGCCGCGGTGACGAGCTCCTCGGCCGCGGCGATCTGTTCGCCGATCCCGCGCGTCGCCGCGATCGCCTGCTCGCGCTCGGCGGCGTCTTTCAGCGCGCCGATGCGCTTCGACGCCTGCCCGCGCTCGGCCTTGAGGGTCTCGAGCTTCGTGATGGCGGCACGGCGCTCGACGTCGAGCGCGAGGATCTCGTCGACCTCGCGCGGCTCGACCCCGACGGTCGCGAGCCCGCGTTTCACGGCGTCGGGTTGGTCCCGAATCAAGCGGATATCGAGCACCGGCGCGTCGTAGCATCGGCCTCCTGGGCTCGCAACGTCGCGCGTCATCGAGAATCACGATCCGACCCGCAGGGATCGATTATCGAGCGCGGCTGCTCGTCGTGCTCCGCCGGGCAGCAGCGCGGAGACCGCTGCTGCTTTCGCTGGCACGCGCCACCGTCGCCGCGATCAGGCGTGCGACCGCGTCGAATGCGGCCGACACCCACCAAACCACGCATTGGCCCTGGCCTTGCACAAGCGAATGTCGTGCACGCCACCCCCTACGATTCGCGACGACGATCGTGATCATTCGAGAAAGGACCACCGTCTTGATGATGCGCACTGCGCTTTGCTCCCTCCTCGCCGCCGCGTTGCTCGTGGCCAGCCCCGTCCGCGCCGAAGACACGACGATCGGCTTCATCTACGTCGGGCCGAAGGACGACTACGGCTACAACCAAGCGCACCACGAAGGCGCCGAGGTCGTGAAGGCCATCCCCGGCGTGAAGATCCTGGAGGAACAGAAGGTCCCGGAGACCCTCGACGTCCAGAAGACGATGGAGAGCATGATCGAGCTCGACGGCGCGACCGTGCTCTTCCCGACCTCGTTCGGCTACTTCGACCCGCACATCCTGACGATGGCGAAGAAATATCCCGCCGTGCTCTTCCTGCACTGCGGCGGCATGTACGACGCCGCCAAGCATCCGAAGAACGTCGGCAGCTACTTCGGCTACATCGACGAGGGCCAGTTCCTGAACGGGATCGCCGCCGGCTTCGCGACCAAGAGCGGCAAGCTCGGGTTCGTCGCGGCGAAGCCGATCCCGCAGGTGCTGCGAAACGTCAACGCCTTCATGCTCGGCGCCAAGCTCGTGAACCCGAAGGCGACGACGACCGTGATCTTCACCGGTGACTGGGCCGATCCCGTCAAAGAAGCCGAGGCGTCGAAGCAGCTGATCGACGGCGGCGCCGACGTCCTGACGGCGCACGTCGACAGTCCGAAGGTGATCGTGCAGACCGCGCAGGAGCGCGGCATCCACGTCTGCGGCTACCACACCAACCAAGCCGCGCTCGCGCCCACGGCCTACCTCACCGGCGCCGAGTGGAATTGGGGTACCGTCTACAAAGCCTACGCCGACCAGATCAAAAGCGGAGCGATCGCTCCCGACAAGGACTGGGGCCATCTCGTCCGGGGCGGCATGAAGGAGGGCTTCGTGAAGATGTCGGCGTACGGCCCCGACGTCACGCCCGAAGCCAAGGCCAAGATCGAGGCGGTGAAGGCGCAGATGATGGCGGGCGCCTTCTCGATCTTCAAAGGCCCGCTCGAGGACAACAAGGGCAAGGTCGTGATTCCGGCGGGCACGACGCTCGCGCAGACCGATCCCGTGCTCGAGCAGATGAGCTATCTCGTCGCCGGCGTCGTCGGCGACACGGGGCGCTGAGGGCGATCGTGGCGACGCAGGGCGGCACGGCTATGATCGCGGCTCCGCCCCCGAGCGTGCACCTCGCGCCGGCGGAGGACGGCGCGTCGGCAGTGGCGAGCCTCCGTGCCGCGCTGGCGCCGGCGCTCCGCGCGTTCGGATTGCAGAGCGCCGTGTTCCTGGCGACGCTCGTGATCTTCGGCGTGTTCCTGCTGATCATCGCGGGGAAGAACCCGCTCGCCGTCTACGCCGACATGTGGAAGGGCTCGTTCGGGACGCGCTTCTCGCAGGGCGCGACGCTCGCGAAGGCGGCGCCGCTCATGCTGACCGCACTCTGCACGGCGCTCCCCGCGCGGCTCGGCATGGTGGTGATCGGCAACGAAGGGGCGCTGCTGCTGGGGGGGCTGACGGGCGTCGTCGTCGCCCAGCTCTTCGGACCCGACATGCCGTACGTGACGATCCCGGCCATGTTGCTCGGCGGCGGGCTCGCCGGTGGTATCTGGATCGCGCTCGCCGGCGCGCTCCGGCAGTTCCGCGGCGTCAACGAGACGATCAGCAGCCTCCTGCTCTATTACATCGGTCTCGCGCTCTTCAATTTCTGCGTCGAGGATCTGCTGCGCGATCCGACGAGCTTGAACAAGCCGTCGACGGTCCCGATCGGCGAGGCGAACATGATCGGCGCCATCCAGGGCTTGCCCGCCTGGTTTCCCGAGATGCACTGGGGTCTCGTGATCGGCGTCGTGCTCTGTCTGGTCGCCGCGGTCGTGATGGATCGCAGCACGTTCGGCTTCGCGGCCCGTGTCGTCGGCGGCAACGTGAAGGCGGCGCGGCTGCAAGGGCTGCCGATCACGGCGATCGTACTGATCACGTGCTTGCTCGCGGGCGCCGCCGCCGGCATGGCGGGCGTCGTCGAGATGGCCGTCGCCGAGGGCAAGGCCAACGCCTCGCTCGCGGCCGGTCTCGGGTTCTCGGGCATCCTCGTCGCGTTCGTGGCGCGGCAGAATCCCCTTGCGATCATTCCGGTGGCCATCGTGTTCGGCGGCATCACGGCGAGTGGTGGCCTCGTCCAACGACGGCACGAGCTGCCCGACGCCACCGTCGACGTCTTCACCGGCATCCTCTTCATCCTCGTCCTCGCGAGCGAAGTGTTCGCGAACCGCGGGCGCCAGTCATGACGCCGGACGCGGTGCAAGCCACGGCGCAGCTCTCGCCGCTCGCGGCCGTGTTCTTTGCGCTGCTGGGCGGCGCCATCTCGCTCAGCACGCCGTACCTCTTCGTCAGTCTCGGCGAGTGCCTGACCGAGCGCAGCGGTCGCGTGAACCTCGGCCTCGAGGGCACGATGATCCTCGGGGCGGTCGCGGCCTACGCGGTCGCCTACCACCTCGCGACCGCCTATCCGGGCGCGACCTGGCTCGCGCCCTGGCTGGGGGTGCTCGTTGCGGGATTCGTCGGCGTCGGCATGGGGTGGCTGCACGCCTGGCTCTGCGCCAAGGACGGCGTGAACCACATCGCGGTCGGCATCGCGCTCATGATCTTCGGCGTCGGTCTCGCGATCTTTCTCGGCAAACCCTACATCCAGCCGAAGGCGCCGCACCTCCCGGCCTTGGCGCTCGGCAACTGGAGCACCTATGAGGCCGTCCGGTCCGCGTTCAAGATCAACGGGCTCTTCCTGCTCGGGCTGGGGCTCGCGCCGGCGATCGCGTGGGGGCTCGGCAACACGCGCTGGGGGATGATCCTCCGCATGGCCGGCGAGAGCTCCGACGCGGCCCGCGCGCTCGGCTACTCGGTGAATCGCGTCCGCATGCTCGCGACCTGCGCCGGCGGCTTCCTCGCCGGCGTCGGCGGCTCGTTCCTCTCGCTCTACAACCCCGGCGTCTGGGCCGAGGGCCTGTCGCGCGGTCAGGGGCTGATGGCGGTGGCGCTCGTGATCTTCGCGCGCTGGAACCCGCGCACCTGCCTGCTCGCGTCGTTGATGTTCGGGGCCGCGGAAGCACTCGGCCCGGCACTCCAGGCCGCGGGCCTCAGTCGCGGCTACCAATTGTACGCGGCCGTCCCGGCCGCGATGACGCTCGTGATCATGATCGCCACCTGTTCCACCAAACGAACCCTCGCCGGCGCGCCGGCCGAGCTGAGCGTGAGCTGATGCCGACCTTCATCGCAGCCGCGAACCCGTACCCCTGGCCGTACGACGGCGATCTCCGCGCCGCCAACACGGCCCTCCTCATCATCGACATGCAGATCGATTTCTGCGGACGCGGCGGCTACGTCGACCTCATGGGGTACGACATCGCCCCGGCCCGCGCGTGCATCGCGCCGATCCAGCGCGTGCTGGCACGCGCCCGCGACGTCGGCTGCCACATCATCCACACCCGCGAGGGTCATCGTCCCGACCTCGCCGATCTCCCGGCCAACAAGCGCTGGCGCTCGCAACGGATCGGCGCCGGCATCGGCGATCCGGGACCGTGCGGCCGCGTGCTGACGCGCGGCGAGCCGGGCTGGGAGATCATTCCCGAGCTCATGCCGATGGAAGGCGAGCCGATCATCGACAAGCCCGGCAAAGGATCGTTCTACGCGACCGACCTCGACATGCTGCTGCGCCGGCTGGGCGTCCGCAACATCGTGCTGACCGGCATCACCACCGACGTCTGCGTCCACACGACAATGCGCGACGCCAACGATCGCGGCTACGAGTGCCTGCTCGTCACCGACTGCTGCGCCGCGACCGACCAGGGCAACCACGATGCCGCGCTCAAGATGATCACGATGCAGGGCGGCGTCTTCGGCGCGCACGCGCCGTCGGCGGCCGTGGTGGAGTCGTTGTGTCGGGGATGACGGAAGCGCCGCAGATCGACGCAACGCTCGCCGCCGCACCGAGCCTGCAGGTGCAGGATCTCGTCATGCGCTTCGGCAGCTTCGTCGCGCTCGACGGGGCCCAGCTCGACGTGAAGCCCGGGGAGTTCCACGCCCTCCTCGGCGAGAACGGCGCCGGCAAGAGCACGTTTGTGAAGTGCGTGATCGGCTATCAGAAGCCGACCTCGGGCCTCGTGCTCTACGACGGCCGGGAAGCCGCGTTCGCCAGCACGCGCGAGGCCCACGCGGCCGGCATCGGCATGGTCTACCAGCAGTTCACGCTGGTCCCGAACATGACCGTCGCCGAGAACCTGGTGCTCGTACGCGACGACGTGCCGGCGATCATCGACTGGAAGCGCGAGCACGCCGCCCTCGCCGAGTTCATGGCGCGCCAGCCGTTTCAGGTGCCACTGACGACGCCGGTGCGCTCGCTCTCCGCGGGCCAGAAGCAGAAGCTCGAGATCCTGAAGCAGCTCTACCTGAATCGGAAGCTGCTCTTCCTCGACGAGCCGACGTCGGTGCTGACGCCAGGCGAGGCCGACGAGGTGCTCGGCCTCCTGCACGAGAAGACCCGGCGGAAAGAGCTGACCGTCCTCATCATCACGCACAAGTTCCGCGAGGTGACGGGCTACTGCGACGCCGTGACCGTGCTGCGACGCGGCCGCTATGCCGGGGCGGGCAAAGTCAGCGCGCTCAGCACCGACGACATGGCGGCGATGATGATCGGCTCCGAGACCCTCACGAAGTCCGCGCCGCGTGACCACATCGCGGAGCCGCGGCCGCGTCTCGTGATCAAGGACCTGCACGCCAACGACGACGCCGGCGACCCGCTGCTCGCGGGCATCGATCTCACCGTCCACAGCGGCGAGATCGTCGGCATCGCGGGTGTGTCGGGGAACGGCCAGCTCCAGCTCATCGAGTGCCTTGCCGGGCAACGACCGATCGCGCGCGGCACGATCGAAGTGCACCAGCAGCCCTACCACCCGCGCCGGAAGCACATCCGGAACGCCAAGCTCCGCATCGTGCCCGAGGTGCCGCTGCAGAACGCTTGCGCCCCCGAGATGTCGGTCTCCGACAACATGGCGATGGCCGATTTCGACGTCCCGCCGATTGCCCGCGCCCGCATGCTCGTGTCGCGCCGCGCGATCAAGAAGAAGGCGCGCCGGCTGATCGCGGCGTTCGGGGTGAAGACCTCGTCGCCGGCGGCACCGATCCGTACCCTCTCGGGCGGCAACGTCCAACGCGCGATCCTGGCGCGCGAGCTTTCCGACGCCTGCGACGTCCTCGTCACCTCGAACCCGTGTTTCGGCCTCGACTTCATGGCGACGGCCGACATTCGCGCCAAGCTCGTCGACAGCCGCAATGCCGGCGCCGCGGTGCTGCTCGTGAGCTCCGACCTGGACGAGCTGCTCGAGGTGTCGGATCGCTTGTGCGTCATGTTCGACGGCCGGCTCGTCTACGAAGTCGCGACGGCCGACGCCGACGTGATGACCGTCGGCAAGCACATGGCCGGGCACGGGTGAGCGGGGTGGACGTGAACGGCCGCGCGGGCGCGACGGTGCGCGCCCTGCCCTCCGACTATCCTTTCGCCCCCGCGTCGCTGGCGCTCATCGTCATCGACATGCAGCGCGACTTCATCGAGCCGGGCGGCTTCGGAGCCGCGCTCGGCAACGACGTCACGCGCCTGCAGACGATCGTCCCGACGGTCGCGCGCGTCATCGCCGCGTGCCGGCGGGCGAACGTCGCGGTGATCCACACGCGGGAAGGTCATCCGCCCGACATGCGCGACTGTCCCCCGAGCAAGCTCGTCCGCGGCGACGCGACGCTCCGCATCGGCGACGTCGGTCCGATGGGCCGCGTCCTCATTCAAGGCGAGCCGGGTCACGCGATCGTTCCCGCGTGCGCGCCGATGCCGGGGGAGATCGTGATCGACAAGCCCGGCAAAGGCTCGTTCTACAACACCGAGCTCGGCGAGGTGCTGCGCTTCGACGGCATCACGCACCTGGCCCTCATGGGCGTCACGACCGAGGTCTGCGTCCAGACCACCATGCGTGAGGCCAACGATCGCGGCTACGAATGCCTCCTGATCGAGGACGGCACCGAGAGCTACTTCCCGGAGTTCAAGGCAGCGACGCTCGCCATGGTCCGCGCGCAGGGCGGGATCGTCGGATGGACCGCGACGGCCGACGCCTTCATCGCCGCGCTCGAGCACGCCGCATGAGCGCCACCCCGATATCGGTCGCGAATCTGCCGCCGTTCGGCTCGGCCGACACGTTGACGTGGGAGCCCCTCCGTCCCGGCGTCGAAGCGGCGTGGATCTACGGCAAGGACTCGCCCGGCCCGCGGGCGGCGCTGCTGCGCTACCAACCGGGCGCCGTCGTGTCGGAGCACGAGCACCTCGGCTTCGAGCACATCTTCGTGCTCGCGGGCTCGCAGAGCGACGGCACCCACGACTATCCCGCCGGCACGCTCAGCGTCTTCCCGCCCGGCTGGTCGCATCAGATCACCAGCGCGGGCGGCTGCACGGCGCTCGCGATCTGGACGGGGCCGTTGGTGTTCCGCGAGCCCTAGGACACCGCCGTTGCGATGGCCTTAGTCCCGCGGCAATGCGTTCCCTTGTAACGGCGGCCGTCGGGAAACGCGGACGGTGGAGGGGTCGCCCGCGGGGGCACCCTCCGGGCACACGGCGATCTCGGTCAGGAGCACTCCCCGCAGGTCCGCCCGCGCCGCGGTGGTCGCCCTGGGAGTGCCATGCGCTACCGCGACGCACCGATCGTTCGATGCCCGCCGGTCGCACGCGCCGCGCCGAGCGCAGTGCTCCGGCTCCGTAGCCCCCGCGGGCGACCCCTCCGCCGCACGCGTTTCCCGACAGCCGCCGTCGCAGAAGCCCACGGCGATGCACTAGGGAACGGTCGCGGCTAGGAAGCAGCCTTCTTGTACGCCCGCCACCCGCCGTAGGCCGTGATGTCGACGGCGCGCGACAATCCCCACGGCTCGCAGACGAACCCCGTCACCCATGAGCCGTCGGCGAGCTCGAGCCGTCCCAGGCCGAGCGGCGCCCCGATGCCGGCGAGGAACGACCCGACCGCCGCCATCGGCACGTCCCACACCTCGACCGCAATCGGCGCCCCCGCCGCGCTCACCCGTACGAGCCCGGGCTTCGGCGGCACCGTGCCTTCGAGCGCGTAGAGCCGGTAGCGCGCGGCCGTCTGCGTCGCTCCGACGAGTCGGGCACCCCGCCCCGTCAGCTCGTGATTCAACGGCATCCCCGTGAGATGCGCGCCGACGACGGCGATCGGCAGGCCATACGTGCCCGGCGCGCGCACGGGAGGCGGCGGCAGCGGATGGCCCGTCGCGCCCATCGTCACGTCCGCCGTGCGGTGCAGCGCCGCGCCGAGCGCCGCGAGCCGCGCGTCACTCAGCGCCGGGCCGACCAGCGTGATGCCGACGGGCAAGCCGCGCGCGTCGATCCCGGCGGGCACGGCCACCGCCGCGAGATCGAGCAGGTTCACGAAGTTGGTGTAGAGCCCGAGGTCGGCGTTCCGCGCGAGTGGCGCCGCCTCGACGTCGACGTGGCGGAAGATGGTGGGCGTCGTCGGCAGCGCGAGGACGTCGATCGTGCGCCACGTCGCCGCCGTCACGGCGCGCAGCACCGCAAGACGATGCTGCGCCTGGAACGCGTCGATCGCCGAGTGGCGCGTGGCGCCGGCCAGCACGCGGGCGGTCACGGGATGGAGGGCCTCGGGATGCGCCGCGAGAAAATCCGTGAACGGCGCGACCCGCTCCGCGACCCAGGGCCCGCCGTAGAGCAGCTCGGCCGCCTCGGTGAAGGGACCGTAGTCGATGACGACGGGCGTCCCGCCGAGGGCTTCGAGCCGGGCGCGCGCGGCATGATGGAGGCGCTCCGCCTCCGCATCACCGAGGAATTGCAGATCACCCGGCGCCAGCACGCCGAAGCGAAACGTCGCCGGCAGCGTCTCGGCGACCAGCGGCGGCGCGCCGCGGCCGTAGGGATCGCCCGGCTCGCTGCCCTGCACCACCGCGAGCACATCCCAGGCGTCGTCGCAGGTCGCCGCGAAGACCGAGACGCAGTCGAGCGAGCGGCACGCCGGCACCACGCCCGCCGTGCTCACGACCCCGCGCGTGGGCTTCAGGCCGACGATGTTGTTGAACGCCGCCGGCACCCGCCCCGAGCCCGCCGTATCCGTCCCGAACGCGAAGCTCACGAGCCCGGCCGCGACCGCCACCGCCGAGCCCGACGACGAGCCGCCCGCGACGTATTCCGGATGGAGCGCCGATGACGGCGCCCCGTACGGCGACCGCGAACCGACGAGCCCGCACGCGAATTGGTCGAGGTTGGTCTTGCCGATCGGGATCGCCCCGGCCGCCACCGCGCGTTCGACCGCGGGCGCCGATCGCGTCGGGACGTACGCGAACGCCGGACACGCCGCTGTCGTCGGACGCCCGCCGAGGTCGATGTTGTCCTTGATCGCGAATGGCAGTCCGAAGAGTGGCGGCGACGCGTCCGTCCACCGTCCGAGCGCGCGCGCATGGGCGAGCGCGTCGGCTTCGGGCACGAGGTCGATCCAGACGTGATCCGAGCCGCGGCGAGCGATGCGCGCGTAGACCGCGCGCACGACCGCCTCCGGATCGAACGCTCCGTCGCGATAGCCCGCCCGAAGGGCCGCAAAGTCGAGACTCCCGATCAGCTCGCTGCCACGCATGCGCGCAACGCCTCGAGGAGCAAGCTCCATGCCTCGGCGCGCCGTTCGGAAGCACCGAAACCGAGCGGCGTTTTGAGGAAAGCGCCGCCAGCACGATGCCCAGGGTGTGAGCAGTGCGACGCCAGAAGCGGCACCTCAGCCCCCGAACGCGTCCCGCACGTGCGTGATCGCCGCCACGTCGTCGCGGAGATCGACCGCCACGACGTCGAAACGCATCGGCCGGTCGTGCAGCTCCGGATGACACGCGAGAAAGTGGCGCGCCACCCGCACGACCTGGCGCTGCTTCGCCGGCGTCACGGATTCGAGCGCGCCGCCCTGACGCGCCGAACGCCGGGTGCGGATCTCGCAAAAGACGAGTGTCTCCCCCTCGAAGGCGACGAGGTCGATCTCCCCGGCCGGGCCCCGGACGTTCCGCGCCACGATCGTAAGCCCGTGCGACGCGAGGTATGCCGCCGCCCGCGCCTCGCCGTCGCGCCCGCATTGCTGGCGATCTCGCGTCATGCCGGGAGCCTACCGACCCGCGCGGCGGGTCGCCTGACGACGAGTAGTGGTCCGCTCGATCAGCGGTGTCGCCGGTGGGCGGGTCAGGGTGTGCTCCTACGGTCGCCGGGTTCGTGCCACCCAGCGCATACAACCTGCCGGTGCCTCAATGGCCTGCGCACACGCGAGCTGCGGCTCCCCGAAGCACACCCTGACCCACCCACCGGCGAGGCATCGCAACAATAAGATCGGGTACGCAGGACTCGCACCGGGGAACCAAAGGCTCCTGAGAGTGAGTGATGATGCAGCCGGTGGGTGGGTCGGGGATGGCTCCGGGGAGCGCCAGCTCGCGTGTGCACCGGTCAGAGAGGCAGCGGCAAGCCGTATGCGCTGGGTGGCAGCGACCGCGCGACCGTAGGCGCCAGCCCCGATCCGCCCGCCGGCGGCCACCAATTGCCCGCGAGAATCGAACTGAGACCGGACCCGATCATCCGACCGCTTGCTCTCGACGTATCCAGTTGCAACTTTTCAGAGCGACGCGCCTTGGGGGCGCCCCACGGAGGAGAATGAAATGAGCAACCGTTTTTGGATCCTTGCCGCCACAATCACCCTCGCTATGACTGGATCGGCAATCACCTATGCCGGTGGTGCGCCGAGCGGCGTGCAGTGGACGCCGGACAGCGCCCGCATTCTGGTCAACAAAGACGTCGGCCAGGAGCGCTGGGCGATCACCCTGAACCTCTCGGATTTTTCCGCGAGCGGCAACGTTTTCTTCACCGACGGCAGCGCCCCGGCGTTCATCTGGTGTGAGAAGACCGGCGAAAGCTTCGACTCGGGGGTGGGCGAGCTCGACCTCGAGTACCGCTGCTTCGGCGCCGACGCCGGCTTCGGGGGCTTCGCCTCGAGCGACTGGACCCTGATCAGTGACAACGTGATCCTGCCCCTCAGCTTCTTCATTCCCGACGGCGAGACCTGCGATCTCAGCGCCGCGCTGAACGGCCCGAACTCGGTGAACGCCAACGATTTCTGGAATTGCGGTGGCAGCGACGGCTCCTTCGAGTTCCAGGTGTTCTCGAACGGGACGGGCTTCAGCACAGCGACCGGCGCGTTCGACTACGACGCGATCGACGAGGCGTGCCGCGTCGCCCGCCTCGACGACAACAGCTACCTCGACCTCGAGTACTCGCCGAGCCGCGACCATCTGACGATCTACGAGACCACCGCCAACGTCGATCGCCTGATCGTCAGCGAGTGCGAGCGCACGAATTTCTGACGCTCGGCAGAATCGGGTTTCATGCGGGGCGGCGGCGTGGCAAACGCCGTCGCCCCTGCTACACTCCGCCGGCGTGAAAATCTCCGTCGAGCAGATCCGCCACGTTGCCCTCCTCGCCCGTCTGGCGCTCACGCCCGCCGAGGAAGAGGAGCTCACGACCAGCCTCGATCAGATCCTGCAGCACATGGACAAGCTGAATCAGCTCGACACGAGCGCGGTCGAGCCGACCGCGCACATCGTGGCCATCGACACGCCGTGGCGGGAGGATGTCGTGACCAACGCGCCCGATACCGACGCGCTCCTGGCCAACGCCCCGGCCCGCGACGACGACCTCTTCCTGGTTCCCAAAATCATAGATTGACCATCGATTGATGCCGACCGATCTCACCATCGCGGCTGCCGCGGAGCGCCTGCGGCGCGGCGACCTCACGGCCGTCGACCTGACACAGACGGCGCTCGATCGCATCGCGGCGACCGACGGCGCCATCCATGCTTTTCTGACCGTCACACCAGACGAGGCGCTCGCGGCGGCACGCGCCGCCGACGCGGCCCTCGCAAGCGGCACCGCCGCCGGTCCGCTGACCGGCATCCCGATCGCCGTCAAAGACGTGATCGCGACCGCCGGGATTCGCACCACCGCCGCGTCGAAGATCCTCGCGGACTTCGTGCCCGCCTACGACGCAACCGTGACGCGCCGCCTGAAGGACGCCGGCGCGGTGATCGTCGGCAAGGTCAACTGCGACGAGTTCGCGATGGGCTCGTCGAACGAGAACTCGGCCTACGGCGTCACCCGGAATCCGTGGGACCTCGATCGCGTGCCGGGCGGCTCGTCGGGTGGCTCGGCCGCCGCGGTCGCCGCCGGCCAGGCCTTGGCCTCGCTCGGCACCGACACCGGCGGGTCGATCCGCCTCCCCGCGTCGTACACCGGGATCGTCGGCATGAAACCGACCTACGGCCGCGTCAGCCGCTTCGGCGTCGTCGCCTACGCCTCGTCGCTCGATCAGGTCGGCCCGATGACGCGCGACGTGACCGATTGCGCGCTCGTGCTGGCGACGCTCGCCGGGCACGACCCACGTGACTCGACCTCGGTGCATCGCCCGGTCGGCGACTATGCGGCGGCGGTTGCCGACGGGGTCGCCGGTGCGCGCGGCCTCCGCATCGCGCTGCCCCGCGAGTACTTCGGGGAAGGCATGCAGCCCGCGGTCGAGCAGGCCGTCCGCACCGCCGCGACGACGTTCCGCGACGCCGGCGCCACCGTGCACGACGCGTCGTTACCGCACACCGAGCACGCGGTCGGCACGTACTACATTCTGGCGACGGCCGAGGCGAGCTCGAACCTCGCGCGCTACGACGGCATCCGTTACGGCCTCCGCGCGCCGACCGATGGCGGCTTGCTCGATCTCTATCGCCAGACGCGCGCCGCCGGCTTCGGTCCCGAGGTGAAGCGCCGGATCATGCTCGGCACATACGTGCTCTCGTCGGGCTACTACGACGCCTACTACTTGAAGGCGCAGAAGGTCCGGACGCTCATCCGCCGCGACTTCGAGCAGGTGTTTGCCGGCTCCGACGTCATCATGACGCCGGTCGCGCCGACGACGGCGTTCCGCATCGGCGAGAAGACCGCCGACCCGCTGCAGATGTACCTCTCCGACGTGTTCATGATCTCGATCAACCTGGCCGGCCTGCCGGCGATCGTGTTGCCATGCGGCGTCGACGAGCACGGCATGCCGATCGGCCTGCAGATCGTCGGCCCGCCGTTCGGCGAAGAGATCGTGCTGCGCGCGGCGCGCGCCTTTGAAGCGGCAACCAAGTGGCACCAGCTGCGCCCGCCCGATCTCGCGGAACGAAAGCCGCCAAATTGACCCTCCGCCTCGGCACGTTCGAAAGCGTCATCGGGCTCGAGGTCCACGCCGAGCTGCTCACGGCGTCGAAGATCTTCTGCGGCTGCTCGGCCGCGTTCGGCGCTCCGCCGAACCAGCACACCTGCCCCGTCTGTCTCGGGATGCCGGGCATGCTGCCGGTCTTGAATCGGCGCGTCGTCGAGTTCGCGGTGCGGGCGGGGCTCGCCACGCACTCGAAAATCGCGCCCGTCAGCCGCTGGGCGCGCAAGAATTATTTCTACCCCGACCTCTGCAAGGGCTATCAGATCAGCCAGTACGAGCTGCCGATCTGCGAGGGCGGCCACGTCGACATCGTCGTCGAGGGCGTCGCGCAGCGGGTGCGCCTCACGCGCATCCACATGGAAGAGGATACGGGCAAGAACATCCACGACGCGCGTAGCAACGCGAGCCTCGTCGACTTCAACCGCTCCGGCGTCCCGCTGCTCGAGATCGTGAGCGAGCCCGACATGACGTGGCCGGCGGAAGCCGTCGCCTATCTCCGCGCGCTGCGCAGCACGCTCCAGTACCTCCAGATCTGCGACGGCAACATGGAGGAAGGGAGCTTTCGCTGCGACGCCAACGTGTCGGTGCGGCCCAAAGGCACGACGCCGCTCGGCACCAAGGTCGAGATCAAGAACATGAACTCGTTCCGCAACGTCGAACGCGCGATCGCCTTCGAGCTCGAGCGTCACGTGCGGGTGCTGGAAGACGGCGGCACGCTCGTGCAGGAGACCCGCCTCTGGGATCCCGACCGCGAGGAGACGCGCCCGATGCGCAGCAAGGAATCGGCGCACGACTACCGCTACTTTCCGGACCCCGACCTGCCGCCGCTGGTCGTCTCCGACGCGTTCGTCGACGAGATCCGCCGCACGCTGCCCGAACTGCCCGAGGCGCGCCGTGCGCGCTTCGTCGGTGCGCTCGGCCTTCCCGACTACGACGCCGACGTCCTGACGGCGCGGCGCGACGTCGCCGATTACTTCGAGGCCGTCGTCGCGACCCACGCGAACGCCAAGGCCGCGAGCAACTGGGTCATGGGCGACATCCTGCGGCTGGTCCGCGAGCGCAAGCTCGACGACGCGCCCGCGATCACCGACTGGCCGGTCGCCGCCGCGCATCTCGCCGAGCTGATCGCGCTGATCGACGAGGACGCGATCAGCGGCAAGATCGCCAAGACCGTGTTCGAGGAGATGGTCACGAGCGGCGAGACGCCGCGTGCGATCGTCGCGCGCCTCGGTCTCACGCAGGTCTCCGACGAAGGCCCGATCATCGCCGCGATCGACGAGGTCCTCGCCGCCAACGCCGCGAAGGTCGCCGAGTACCGTAGCGGCAAAGACAAGCTCTACGGCTTCTTCGTCGGCCAGGTGATGAAAGCGACGGCCGGCAAAGCCAACCCCGGCGTCGTGAATCGCATCCTCGCCGAGCGCCTGAAGGGCTGACTACCGCGCACCCTCGCACGTCCTCGTGCACTGCCGTCGAGATGCGATCAAGCATGCGCCGGCCTGCGACGGCGGCCGTCGGGAAACGCGGACGGTGGAGGGGTCGCCCGCGGGGCTGATCTCGGTCAGGAGCACTTCACCGCAGCTCGCCCGTGCCGCGGTGGTCGCCCTGGGAGTACCATGCGCTTCCACGGCGCGCCGATCGATCGATGCGCGCGGTCGCACGCGACGCGCCGATCGCAGTGCTCCGGCTCCGCAGGACCCGCGGGCGACCCCTCCGCCGCACGCGTTTCCCGACGGCCGCCGTCGCAGACGCGCCTTCGTAGACGCGCCGGCGTGATCGCATCTCGACGGCGGTGCACCTAGCGGGTCAGCGCGAACGTCTTGATGAGGTTGTACACGTGCGAGCGCGCGAGATTCAGGCGCTGCGCGACGTCCAGCACGTTCCAATCCGACGCCTCGAGCGCATCGCGCAGCATCGCCGCCTGGAAGCGTCGCGTCCCCTCCTGGAACGTCAGCACCTCCGTCGCCGCCACCATGCCGTTCGTCTCGGCAAAGAGATGGCGGCGTTCGACGCGCTTGCCGCCCTCCCCGGCAGCCCGAATCGCGCCGGCCTCGATCGCGTGCTCGAGCTGCCGCACGTTGCCGGGCCATTCCGCGGACTCGACGGCGTGCAGCGCGGCGTTCGACAGCACGAGCGCCGGCAGACGATGGCGCTGACACGCCTCGGCACAGAAGTGGCCCGCGAGCTCGGCCACGTCCTCGCGCCGTTGCGCCAAAGTTGGCAGCTGCAGCGGGAGCACCTGCAGCCGGTACATCAGATCCTGGCGAAAGCGCCGCTCGGCGACCGCGGCGTGCAGGTCGACGTTGGTCGCCGCGATCACGCGCACGTCCGCGCGTACCGGCTTCGTCGCCCCGAGCGGAAAATACTCCTTCGACTGCAACAGCTGGAGCAGCTTCGCCTGCGCGGGCAGCGACAAGTCGCCGGCCTCGTCGAGAAAGAGCGTGCCGCCTTCGGCCGCCGCGACCTTGCCCTCGATCTTGCGCGTCGCCGTCGAGTGCGCGCCCGGCAGCGCGCCGAAGAGCTCGCTCTCGATCAGCGTATCGGGAAGCGCCGCGCAATTGAGGGCGACGAACGGATGGCGCGCACGCGGACCGTTGTCGTGGATCACACGCGCGATCTGACTCTTGCCCGTCCCGGAGTCGCCCGTCAGCAAGACGCTCACGTCGAGCGGCGCCACGAGCGCGACCTGACGAAACAGCTCGGCGAGCGCCGGGCTCCGTCCGATCACCCGCTCGAGTCGGAGCGTGTTGCGATGGGCGCGCGTCGGGTCGTCGTCGTGCTGCTCGCGCACGAGGAGCCGATCGGCGAGCGGCGCCAGGTGACGCGTGAAGAGCGCCGCCGTGTCGCGATCGAAGTCCGAGAACGGACCGTGCCCGTTCGAGCCTTGCAGGTAGAGCACGCCGACCGCCGGGTCGGCGCCGATCGGCGTACACAGCACCGCCTCGATGTTCGCGGCCCGCACGCTCCGCCGCTCCAAGAACCGCGGATCGAGCAGGGCCGACGGGGTCACGATCGTCTGCCCGGTCGCGAGCGCCTCGGCGATGATGCCGCGCGACATGACGGCCCGGGCGTCGGCGATCTCCTCGTCGCTCATGCCGTGAGCGACCGACCAGCGCGGACCGTCGGCCTGTTGTGACTCGTCGTGCAGCTCCAGGTAGCCGAGCCGCGCCCCCGTGATGTCGACGATGAGCGCGAGCGCTTCATGCAGCAACGGACCGAGCTCGCGTTCGCCGTCGAGGTCGAGAAGCCGTCGGTAGAGATCGCGCTCGCGCTGTAACTGATCGTCGGACATCGCGGCGGAGCAATAGCGACACCCGCGACGAAGACGCAACCGCACGGTCCGCGACTTGCTCAGTCGTGCTCCCCGAAACGCGCCACGCCTTGCTGCACGAGGTCTCGCTCCGCCGGCTCGTCCAATCCAGTGGACCGGACCTCCTGACCCGCGGCGATCCCTTGTTGGCGTGGCGCGACGCGCGCCTGCGTTCCGGAGTCTGGGCCTGGGCGCGGTCGCTCGATGGGCCGGTGGGTCCCCGCGTGACGATCCGCGACGAGGCCGGGATCGCATCGCACGGGCTGAACTTCGTGACGCAGGATCCGCTGTCGCTGGCGACCCACCCGGCCCTGCACGAGGCGGCGCGCGAGGGCCTCGCGCACGGCCTGCACGCGTCGGGATCGCCCTGCTTCGCGGGCTCGAACGCGGCTTCGGGTCGGCTCGAAACCACCCTCGCCGAGCTCTTCGGGCTAGAGCACGTGCTCCTCTTTCCGAGCGGTTGGGCGGCGGCGTTCGGTACCCTGACCGCGCTCGTCCAGCCCGGCGACCACGTCGTGATCGACGAGTGCGCCCACCCCGCTTTCATGACCGGCGCCCTGGCGGCGACGCCGCACGTCCACGGTCACGCCCACCTCGATCGCGCGGCGCTCGCGCACCGGCTCGGCGCGATTCGCGCCGGCGACTCCCGCAGCGCGATTCTGGTGGTCACCGAGACGCTCTTTCCCTGGGAGTCCGACGGCCCCGATCTGCAGGCCATGCAGGAGGTCTGTCGGCGCTATGGCGCCGTGCTGCTCGTCGCCGTCGGCCACGATCTCGGCGTCAGCGGCCCGGGCGGGCTCGGCATGCTCGGGGCCCAACAGATGCTGGGTCGGGTGGATCTCGTCGTCGGTAGCTTTGCCAAGACGCTCGCCACCAACGGGGGCTTCTTCGCCACGCGCTCGGCGAGCGCGAAGCAGCTCGTCCGCTTTCTCGCAAGCTCGCACGCCGCCTCGAACGGTCTTGCTCCGCTCCAAGCGACGATCGCGCACGAGAGCCTCCGGATCGTCGTCTCGGACGAAGGCGAGCGTCTGCGGGCGAATCTCGCGTCCGCCGTTACCGCGCTCCGTGCCGCGGGGGCGGCGCGGGGCCTGCGCTGCCTGGGTGCGAGTGCGGCGCTCGTGCCGATCGCGATCGGCGCGGAGGCAGACGCCCGTCTCACCGCCGCGCTTGCCGCCAAGCGGGGCGTGCTCTGTGCCGTCGTGGAAGAGCCGTTCGTGGCGCGCGGAGCGGCGCGTCTCGCGCTCCACGTGATGGCGGCGCACCGGCCCGATCACGCCGTCGAAGCCGCCGAGAAGATCGCCGCGGCGCTGCACGATGCCCAGCACCAGACGCGGGAGCACGCGTCCACTGCGCTGGACGCGCGCCGCGCGTGATTCCGAGCGAGTGGACCCGACGCGAACGGCCGCGCCAGGTGGGAACCTAGCGGCGCGAGAGCCCGAACGCGCGGATCAGCGTGTACACGTGCGACCGCGCGAGATCGAGGCGGCGGGCGACCTCCATCACGTTCCAGCCGCTGTCTTCGAGCGCCTGGCTGAGGAGTCGGGCGTGGAAGCGGCGGGTGGCGCCCTGAAAGGTCAGCGCCTCGCCGGCATCCTCGACCTCGAATCGACTCTCCGGAAAGAGCTGTGCCCGCTCGATGCGGGCGAGGCCTTCGCCGGCGGCGCGGATGGCGGCGGCCTCGATCGCGTGCGCGAGCTGGCGCACGTTGCCCGGCCATTCCGCCGCTTCGAGCGCCCGCACGGCCTCGCGCGACAGCGTCACGCGGGGCAGTGCGTGGTTGTCGCACGCCTGCACGCAGAAATACGTCGCGAGCTCGGCGATGTCCTGGCGGCGCTCCGCGAGCGTCGGGACGCGCAGCGGCAACACCTGCAGCCGGTAGAACAGATCCTCGCGGAAGCGCCGGTCGGCGACCGCCGCCTCGAGATCGACGTTGGTCGCCGCGATCAGCCGGATGTCGGCGCCAATCGGGGTCGTCGCCCCGAGCGGATAGTATTGCTTCGATTGCAGGAGGTGCAGGAGCTTGGCCTGCACGGGCAAGCTGAGATCGCCGACCTCGTCGAGCAGCAACGTGCCCCGATCGGCGGCGGCGACCTTGCCGAGAATGCGCCGCGTCGCCGTCGAGTGCGCCCCGGGCAGCGCGCCAAAGAGCTCGCTCTCGAAAAGGGCCTCGGGCAACGCCGCGCAATTCAGCTCGATGAACGGCTGGCTCGCGCGTGGGCTGTTGTCGTGGATCACGCGCGCGATCTGCGTCTTGCCGGTCCCGGACTGGCCGGTGAGCAGGACGCTCACGTCGAGCGGCGCGATCAGCGCCACCTCGCGGAGCAGCACAGCCAGCGCCTCGCTCCGTCCGATGACGTGATCGAGTCGGAGCGCCGTCCGTGCCGGACGCGTCGAGTCGCTCGATTGCTCGCGGACCAGGAGGCGATGCGCGAGGGGCGCGAGCTGGCGGGCGAACAGCTCCGCGATGTCGCGATCCTCGTCGCTGAACGGAAGCGCACCGGAGCGCCCCTGGAGATAGAGCACGCCGACCGGCGGATCCTGTCCGATCGGCGCGCAGAGCACCGCCTCGATGCGACGCAGGCGAACGCTTTCGCGGGCTTCGAACCGGCTGTCGAGCAACGCCGAGGGCGTCACGATGGTCTGCCCGGTGGCGAGCGCCTCGGCGACGATCCCGCGCGACACCACGTCGCGGACGTCGTCGATCTCCTCCGCCGTGAGCCCATGGGCCATCGACCAGCGGGCGTGCCGTTCGGTCCCTTGATCGTCGAGCAGCTCGAGGTAGCCGAGCCTGGCACCCAGGACCTCGACCATCAGCCCGAGGGCTTCGGCGAGCAGCGGGCGAATTTCGGTTTGCGCGCCGAGTGCGAGCAGCCGTCGGTAGAGGTCACGTTCGCGGCGGATCTGATCGAAGAGGAACGTCGCCGACGGTTCGATCATTTGCGCCGTCCCATACCGATACGACGACCGTGATTGCAAACCTCGCTCGAGAATTGCGTCAGAACCGACCGCTTGTCCCGCGCGAGCGTCCTCGAAACAGGACGAACAGCTCACTTTTGGTGTCCTGCGAAAAGGACGGCGTGCGATCCTGGCGCGCTGCCTTCCCGGCTTTCCGGCACCCAAACTCATGGCGCGTCGCTTGCTGTCGCAAATCATATGATCACCCAACCTCGTTCGTATCGCCCCGCGTTCGACGTCGTGGATCTGAATCTCGCCCTCCTCGGCAACGGTCCGGCGGTCACCGCCCTCCGCGGCGCCCTCACCACCCTCGCCCAGCTCGAAGTGCACCTCCTGCTGCGGGGCGAATCCGGCACGGGCAAGCACGCCTGCGCCGTCGCCCTGCACCGCTTGAGCAATCGGCGGAGCCACCCGTTCCTCCCCGTCCACCTCGACGGCATGAGCGAAAGCCGCGTCTTCGAGGCCCTGTTCGGACCGCGCGGGGTCACGAGCCTCACGGCACGGGCCCAGCTCGCGACGGTCTACCTCGACGGCATCGAGCATCTCTCGCATCGCTCGCAGCAGCGCCTTGCCACGACGCTCACCGACGCGGACGGGCCACGCGTGCGCATCCTCGCCGGCACCAATGTCGTGCTCGACGAGCACGTCCGACTCGGCCGCTTCCAGCGCGCGCTGTACGATCGGCTCGCCACGATCCAGCTGAGCCTGCCTCCCCTGCGGGAACGGCGGGAGGACATCACGATCATCGCGCCGGCCGCGCTCGAGCGCTGGTCGGAACGCACCGGGCTGCCGGCCAAGAGCTTCGGCGACGGCGCCCTGGCGCAGCTCGAGTCGTACGACTGGCCGGCCAACGTCCGCGAGCTGCTCTGCCTGCTGAGTGTCGCGTACGAGCACTCGCGCGGTCTCGTGATCTCGGCCGATCGCATCAAGACCGAGCTCGGGGCTCGTCCCCGCCGCTACGTCGCGCCCGGCATCGCGCCGCTCCGTCAGGTCGAGCGCGACTATCTGCTGAGCGTCATGCAGCGCTGCGGCGGCAATCAGACGCTGGCCGCACGCCGCCTCGGCATCGGCCGGAGCACACTGCTCCGCCGGCTCCAGGCCTGCGGCTACCATCGGCCGCACGAGCCGCTCGGCGGATTCGCGCGCACGACGCCGCTCGATCCGTTGGTGGAGTCGCGACCCGTCGCCATGTTGGCTCCGGACGTAGCGCGGGCCGCCCCGGAACCGGACCGAGTGAACGCCGTCGCTCCGGCGCTCGCCGCCAGCGCGCCGCCGCCCGTCCCCCTCTAGGCGACGCGCTTCGGCCCGAATCGGGTCGAGCTCAGAAGAGCCCGCAGCGCGTGCACTAGGACGCGGCGGTCGCGAACCCCTCGGCGCTCCCCGCAAGCACGAGCTGACCGCATGCGGCCGCGATGTCGCGGCCGCGCGGCCAGCGCACCATGCAACGCTGACCCTGGCCGACCACGCGCGCTTGGAAGGCCCGCAGCCGCTCGGCTGACGGCGCACGGAGCTCGCTGCCGGGGAACGGGTTGTGCGGAATCAGGTTGACGCGGGCGGGCACACCGGCGAGGAGCGCGACGAGCCGATCGGCGTCGGCATCCGTGTCGTTCACGCCGTCGAAGAGGACGTACTCGACGAAGCAGAGGCGCGCGGGCTCGCGCACGGCCGTCGTCCGCAAGAGCGCCAGCAGATCGGCGATCGGCCAAAGGCGATCGTGCGGCATCAGACGCGCGCGGGTCTCGTCGGTCGTGGCGTTCAGCGAGAGCGCCAAGCTCGCCCGGCTCTCGCGGAGAAAGCGCCGCATGCCGGGCAGCACCCCCGACGTCGACACGGTGACCGATTGGGCGCGGAGCTGCGGCGCGGGTGCCTGCGTGAGGACGCGGACAGCGCGCAGCACCTCGTCGAGGTTGTCCATCGGCTCACCCATGCCCATGAAGACGACGTTCCGGGCCGGCGCGTCGTGCGGCGCCTCGGCGCGCGCCACCAGAAACTGCGCGACGATCTCGTCGGCCGTCAGCTGGCGCGTGAAGCCGAGCGTCTGGGTCGCGCAGAACACGCACCGGCGGGTGCAGCCGGCCTGGCTCGACACGCAGACGGTGCTCCGGCCACGCGCCGGAATGCGCACCGTCTCGACGACCGTCGACCCGAACCCGAGCGCGTACTTGGTGGTGCCGTCACCACCGACGGTGCGGGCGTGGAGCGTGGGCGGATCCCAGGTGGCCCGCGCCGCGAACGCCGTCCAGGGCGCCGTCGCCACGCCCGGCAGGCGGTCCGGCAGCACGGGCGGCAACGCCGGCTGCGCATAGACCCACCGCAGCACCGCGCGCGCCCGGGCCGGGCTCTGCAGAGCGTCGGCGAGCTCCGGCAACGTCGCCCCGAGGAATCGCGTCATCCGCGGCTCCGTCGGGCGGCGAGCCCAACCGCCGCGCTCATCAGCAGCGCGCCGGCGAGACTCGACCCCGGAAGATGCTCGCCGAGCACCACGGCTTCGAGCCCGGCGGCCGTCATCACGCTGGTTGCCGATACGAGGCTCCCGACCGAGGCCGGCGTGTATCCGAGGCCGTGGTGCAAGAGCCATTGCCCGGCCGCCGACGTGACGACCACGCCGACGAGCGCCCCGACACCCGCCGACGACAGCCCCGCCATCGCACTCACGTTCAGCAGCGCCGGTGCGGTCACGAGCGCGCCGACCGCCATGAAATAGATCGTGATGAGCGACGCGTCCTCGCTCGCCCGCAGGTGCTGCGCCGTCGCCACGGCGCCGCCCGCGAGCACGGCGCCGGCGAGCCCGAACGCGATGCCGGTCGGGCTGACCGTGGCGAGCGTCACCGACGGACCGACCACGAGGACGATGCCGATCAGGTCCACCGCGATCGCGAATGGCAGCCACGGCGACGCCTTCTCGCCGAAGACCAGCGTGGCAATCATCGCGGTCGGGATCGGGTACGTGCATTGGAGGATCGTGGCGAGCCCCGCGCCGACGTCGTGGATGGCGATGAAGTAGCAGACGATCGCGGCGCACCCGAGGAGCCCGCGCACCAGGACGCGCGACAGGTTGCCGGGCTTCGGCCGGAGCTGCCGGCCGCGCACGAGGCCGACGAGCAGCAGCAACGAGCCGAGGAAGCGCACGAACGCAATGTGCAACGTATCGAGCTCGCGCGCCGCCACGCGCACGCACACGGCCATGACACCGAAGCAGACGGCCGAGGCGAGGAGAATTCCGATGCCGTGCCACAGACGATCGGGCGTGACGGTGGGCGCGCGCGGGCCTGGCGGCCGCGCCCCGTCTTCCACAGCGAGCTCGCGCGTGGCCGTCGGCATCGCGGCACGATGGCGAAGACGCACGCACGAGGCAAACCACTTGACGGCGCGGGGCGGAGCGGCGACAACCGGCGGCCATGCAAATCGGGTCCGAGGCGCACCTCACGCTCCTCTGTCGCGAGTTCATCGATACCCACGATCCCTTCGAGCCGGAGAAGCTGCCGTGGCCGGATCTCGATGCGGAGGGGATCGCGAAGCTCCGCGGCCTCCCATTCTGGGACGAGGCCATCCGCACCGAGCGTCGGACCGGTGCCAAGGTCACCGCCTATGCCGCGCAGGAGACGCCCGCGTTGTTGCGGGAGGCCGTCGCGCTCCAGGGCTACGAGGAAACGCGCCATGCGGCCCTCCTCGACACCTTGGTGCGGCGCTACGACATCCACGTCGATCCCGGCCCCGAGCAGCCGCTGCCGCGGAATCTCGAAGCGGCCTTCATGCGCACCGGCTACGGCGAGTGCATCGACTCGTTCTTCGCCTTCGGCATGGTGGCCCTCGCGCGCGACACCGAGTTTCTGCCCCACGCGCTGCTCAACGTCCTGGAACCGATCGTCCAGGAAGAGGTGCGGCACATCCTCTTCTTGGTGAACTGGGTCGCCTACAAGCGCCAGCAGCAGGCGCCGCTGCTCAGGCCGCTGCACCGCCTGCGATCGATGGCGTCGTTCGTGGGTGCGGCCTGGGATCGCGCGCGCTCGGCGGGCAACGTCGCGGGCAACGTCGGCAACGGGGCCTCGAAAGACGGCTTCACCGCGAGCGGCGCGTCGGCGATCACCGGCGACTTCTCCGTGCGCGCCTTCGTCGGCCGCTGCCTCGACGAGAACACCCGCCGCTTCGCGGCTTACGCGCCCGAGCTGCTGCGACCGCGCGTCGTGCCGATGATGGCGCGGACGTTCATGCGGGTGTCGACGCTCGGCGCCCGCGCCTGAGCGGTCGCGCGGCGCTCAGCCGCGCCGCTTCGCGCGCGCGGTCGGCTCGGCGCTGAGCGGATCGTCGGGCCAGGGGTGTTTCGGGTAGCGACCGCGCAGCTCGCCCCGCACCTGGGCGTAGGTCGTCCGCCAGAAGCTCGCGAGATCGTCCGTCACCTGCATCGGACGCTGATTCGGCGCGAGCAGCTCGAAGAGGATCGCGACCCGGCCGCCGGCGAGCCGAGGCGAGGCGGCGAGACCGAAGAGCTCCTGGATGCGCGCCCCGACCGCCGGTGGGCGATCCGGCAGATAGGCCACCGGCACGCGCCGGCCGCTCGGGAGCGTCCAGTGCGTCGGCGCCTCGGCGTCGAGCGCCACGCGCTGACGATGCGAGAGCAGACCGCGCATGACGCCGCACACGTCGCCGCGCCGCACGTCGCGCACCGCGCGCGCGGTCGCCGCGAGCGCCCCGACGGCGTCGGCCAGCAGCCGATCCGGATCCGGGAGCGCGAGGGCGGGCATCGCCGCGGCGAGAAATCGCAACCGCGCGACGAGCGCCGCGACGTCCTCGCGCGGCCCGAGCAGCGCCTGCGGATCGTCGGCCGCCGCTTGCGCGAGCAGCGTCGCGACCTCGGTCGGATCGACGACGGCGCGCACCTGCTCGTCGAGCACGAGATCGTGGTAGCGGACGACTGTGCGCGCGAGCACGCGCTCCGCCGCCGCCTCGCAGCTCACGCTCCGGCTCGTCACGACGGAGCCGGGAAACGTCACGGCGAGCCAGGGCTCTGCGATCGCGCTCGCGAGCCGTACCCGCGCCTCCGTGCCGTGCTCGCCGCCTTCGACGTCGACGGCGACGAAGAGCGCGGCATCACGGACCACGCTCTCGGGCGTCAGCGCGACGCCGGTGCCACCGACCATGACGGCGCGGGCGCTGCCAGGCTCGCGGCGCCGGCACACCCGATCCGGAAAGCCGGCGAGCACCGCCCGGAGCACGAGGTCGTCGGACGCCTCTGCCGCATCGGGCGCATCGGGCGAATCGCGGCGGGCGAGCTGCCGGCGGGTACGCTCGACCGCGCGCACGGCGTGCGGATCGAGCCCGGCCCGCTCGCACGCCGACGCGCTGAAGCGGCTGCGCGCCGCCTCCGTGAACAGCTCCGCGCGCAACAAGAGATCGGACGGCCCCGTTCCGAACGCCGAGCGCGGGACGGCATCGCCGAACGCGCGCCGCGCCAGCAAGATGTCGCGCTCGCTCGCGAGCGCCGCCACCAACGCGCCGGCGGCCGGCACGCCGAGATCCTCGGCCTCGCACCGCATGCGCGCCAGGCGCGGCGCGACGGGCACGGCGAGCAAACGCCGGCCGAGCGCCGTCGGCGTCCAGCCCTCGCCGGCGAGCGCGCCGAGATCCGTCAGCAACTGTCTCGCCCGCTCGAGTGCCGCCGGCGGCGGCGCATCCAGCCAGTCGAGCGCCGTCGGATCGCGCAGGCTCCACGCCGCGAGCTCGAGCAGCGTGCGACTCAGATCGACGCGCTGGATCTCGGGCGTCTCGTGCTCGCGCCGGCCAACCTCCTCCGCGCGTGACCAGAGCCGGAGACAACGTCCCGGCCCGAGGCGGCCGGCGCGGCCGGCGCGCTGGGTCGCCGACGAGCGGCTGATCGCGACGAGCCGCAGCCGATCGAGTCCCGTGCGCGGCTCGAACCGCATCGTCCGGACGAGGCCGCTGTCGACGACCGTCGTCACGCCTTCGACGGTGAGCGCCGTCTCCGCGACGTTGGTCGCGAGCACGATGCGCCGTCGCGGTCCGGCCCGGAGCGCCCGCGCTTGCTCGTCGAGCGGCTGGTCGCCGTGCAACAGGCACACGTCGGCGCCGAGCGCGTCGGCCACCGGCCCGAGGCTACGGGCGGCGCGCCGGATCTCGCCGGCCCCGGGCAGGAACACGAGGACGTCACCCGGATGCGCGGCCGCGCGCCGGACGGCCGCCACCACGCGCGCGTCGAGCCGAAGGCCGTGCCCGGCATCGTCGTACTCGAGCGTCACCGGGTGCGCGCGGCCCTCCGACGAGAACACGGCGGCGCTCCCGAGATGCGCCGCGAGCGCGTCGGTCTCGAGCGTCGCCGACATCACAATCAGCTTGAGGTCGGGGCGGACGCTGTCCTGCAGCTCGCGCACGACCGCGAGCGCGACGTCGCTCTGGAGGTGGCGCTCGTGGAACTCGTCGAGCACGACGACGCCGACGTCCTCCAGAAAGGGATCGCGTACGAGATCGCGGCCGAAGACGCCCTCGGTGAGAAACCAGAGCCGCGTCTCGGTCCCGCCCTGGCGGGCGAAGCGCACGCGATAGCCGACCTCCCGGCCGATCGCCTGCCCGCGCTCGCGCGCCACGAATTCGGCCGCCGACCGCGCCGCGATCCGGCGCGGCTCGATCACGACGACGTGCTTGCCGTGCGCGACGCCGGCATCGAGGAGCGCCGCCGGCACTCGCGTCGTCTTCCCGGCCCCCGGCGTGGCCCGCAACACGACCCGATTCGTCCGCGCAAACGCCGCAACGACCTCCGGCACCAACGGGTCGATCGGCAAGGCGGTCGGCACGCGGGGACTATGAAGTCCCCGTCCGCAACCCACAACCGCAGCCAGACCGAAGACGCGCCGGACCGTCCAACTGCGGCAGGCAATGGTGGCCGCTTCATCCCATCTACGGTCGCCGGGTTCGTGCCACCCAGCGCATACAACCTGCCGCTGCCTCCATGGCCTGCGCACACGCGAGCTGCGGCTCCCCGGAGCCATCCCCGACCCGCCCGCCTGCTGCATAAATATTCAATCTGATTTGGAGCGGTCGGTTCTGCAGAGCGAGGCTGCGCGGTTGATCGTCCTGGTTGCGATGCCTCGCCGGCGGGTGGGTCGGGGCGTGCTCCGGGGAGCCGCAGCTCGCGTGTGCGCAGGCCATGGAGGCAGCGGCAGGTTGTATGCGCTGGGTGGCACCAGACCGGCGACCGTAGGAGTACGCCCTGACCCACCCGCCGGCGACACCACCCAGCCACAGACCTAGGACCCCAGGAACGACGGCACAGCTTGCTGCTACGGCCCCGTCACCAGGTTCGAGTACAAGGTCAGGAACTGCCCGTTCCGCGTGATCTCCACGCCCGACAGCTGGAGTCCGAAGAATTCCGGCAGCGGGAAGCTCGCGAGCGAGCCCGCGAGCGACGGCAGCAGTGACGCGACGAGCGGCGGCAGGATGTCGTTCTCGACGCCCGCCTCGTCCACCCCGAGCGGATTCACCAGCACCGTCACGACGATGTCGTCGGGGAGCGGATCCGCGAGATCGAAGACGAGCGCCCCCGCCCCGAACGCCAGGTCGAGACCGACGTCGGCGTCGACCGCGCCCTGCAGAACGACCTGCTCGCTGCCGTCGTTGCGAACGATCGTCACGATCAGCTGGCCGATCTTGAGGAGCGTGAGCTCTCCGGACGGACCGGCCGCGCCCGTGACGATCGGCGCCAGGGTCGGCCGGATGTCGATGCGGAACGGCGTCGCCGAGGGAAAAACCCCGAACTCCGGCAGGATCGCCGTGAGCGTCCCCGCCGTGAGCGCCACCGGACCGCTCCCGAGATCGAGCGCGGCGATGCTGGTCACCAGCAGGCCGCACTCGACCTGCGAGCGCAGCAGCTGGTTGAAGCCCTCCGACGAGATCGCGATCGCGAGGTCGTAGGGGAACTGGCCGACCGGGGTGGTGGCGCCGAAGGTCGGGAACACCTCGTTGAAGGCGAGTGAGGCCGTGAGATCCGGCGCGCCCACGGGCGGCTGGCATTGGCCGGGGCCGGTGCCGACCGAGACCGTGAACTTCGAGTCGGAGCCGAACGTGATGCCGTCAACGTCCTCGGCGATGCCGAAGAGCGGCGCGTTGAACTGAACGCCGAGCCCCTCCCCGACCGGACCCGCGATCGAGATGCCGGCGAGCGCCGACTCGATGGCGTCGGCGGTCGGGCTGTCGAGCGGCCCCGACCCATCGGGATCGGAGAGGAAGTCGCGCATGGCGTTCACGATCCGATCCTGGATATCGGGCAGGAACGACTCGATGAAGCTGCAGTTGCCGCCATAGCTCGCCGTGAAATTGGTGAAGCTGACATCGAGGTTGCCGAGCTGATTGACGTCGATGTTCTCGGGATCACCGGGCGCGGGATCGAGCGTGTAGTCGCCATTGAAATAGGCGTTGTCGGCGTGGATCGCGATGTCGCAGTCGGGAACGATGCCAGTGCCGTCGAGGTAGACGTTGACCCGAATGTCGCTGATGGTGATGTCGCCCGCGACGAAGCCGTTCATCGAATCGACGGCGATGGCGAAGCCGCCGATCGACGGCGGCGGATTGATCACGGTGACCGTGCCCCGGCCGCAGCAACCGAACGGCGAGCAATCCACGAAGCACTCGTCGTTGACGAGCACGGTGCCGATCGGGAGGAGCGCCGCGAGATCGAGGCCGGCGCCCGCGAGCTGCTGCACGAGCGGCTCGACGTCGTTCAAGCCGCCGTCGGTGAAGCGCAGGCCGACGCTCTCGGTCGACAACGCGCCGTCGGCAATCGAGATGCCGCGAATCACGACCACGCGCGCGGTCGCCACGCTGCCGTGCACCGTGTCGGTGACGCGGGCCCGGATCGGATTGAAGATGTCCGCCGCGCTGAGCGCGACGCTGGTCGTGAACGAGCCGTTCGGCTGCACCGTCACGGGCACGCCGTTCACGGTGAGCGCCGCCTCCGCCGGCGGCAGATTGCTGACGAAGCCCGTGACGGTCACCGAGCTCGACGGCGTGAAGATGCCGTGGGACGGGGTACTGATCGTGACGCTGAAGGCGACGCACGTACTCGGCGCGCCGCTACAGACGTAGCCGGGCTCGATCTCGCACGACCCGTTGCAGCCGTCCCCGAGCTGCAGATCGCCGTCGTCGCATTCCTCGCCGGTGCGCAGGAGGCCGTCGCCGCAGATCGCCGTGCACTCGCTCGGCTCGTCCTCGCACGTCCAGCCGACTTCGACCGTGCAGGAGGCGCTGCAACCGTCACCCGGCGTCAGGTCGCCGTCGTCGCAAATTTCGGTGCCGCTGAGGACACCGTCGCCGCACACGGCCGCGCAGACGCTCGGTTGGCCGGCGCAGGTGTAGCCGTTCTCGACGGTGCAGACCGCGCTGCAGCCGTCACCCGACGACGTGTCGCCGTCGTCGCAGGCTTCGTCGCCGCGCAGCAGGCCGTCGCCGCAGATGCTGGTGCAACCGCTCGGCTGGCCGGAGCATTGCCATCCGGCTTCGACCTGGCAGGTGGCGCCGCACCCGTCACCGGTCGCCGTCCCGCCGTCGTCGCAGACCTCGCCGGGACGGATCAGGCCGTCGCCGCAGATCGTCGTGCAAGTGCTCGGCTGGCCGCTGCAGGACCACCCGGGCTCGATCTGACAGGTGCCGTTGCAGCCGTCGCCGGGTGCCGAGTCGGCGTCGTCGCAGCTTTCGGTCCCGCGCAGCAGCCCGTCGCCGCAAATCGCCGCGCATGTGCTCGGCGCGCCGAGACACGTGTAACCGGCCTCGACGGTACAGACCGCGCTGCAGCCGTCACCCGCCGCGACCCCACCGTCGTCGCAGACCTCGCCGGGCCGGAGAAGGCCGTCGCCACAGATCGCCGTGCAGACGCTCGGCTCGCCGCCGCACGTGGAGCCGGTTTCGCTCTGGCAGGTCGCGCTGCAGCCGTCGCCGCTCGTCGTGTCGCCGTCGTCGCAGGCCTCAGTGGCGGCGACGAGCCCGTCACCGCAGATCGCCGTGCAGGTGCTGGGCGAGCCGCTGCAGCTGTAGCCGGGCTCGACCGCGCACGTCGGGCTGCACCCGTCGCCCGCGACGTTCCCGCCGTCGTCGCAGCCCTCGTTCGGCTCGAGGTCGGCGTCGCCGCACTCGGGCGGCTCGGCGCAGGTCTCGTTGGCGTCGTTGGCGTCGTCGAAGAGATCGCAGTCGCGATGCAACCCGTCGACGTCGTTCAGGAGGGTGCAGAAGCGGCAGCGCAGGCGTTCGTCGACGCAGCCCGCGAGCCCGGCCGCGGTCGTCGCCCCGCAGCCCGGAAACGCACTCGCCAATGCGACCCCGCGGCTGACGCAGCTGCCGTCGATCTTCTTCGCAGCCACGGTGGTGCAGGTACTCGCGATCTTGCCGCCGGTCGGATCGGGCTGGCTCGTCCCGGTCCCGAGACAGGTCGCCTGGAGTTCGACGGCGCTGGTCACGAAGCCGCGCTTCAGGCCTTCCTTCTTGCACTTGTTGAACGAGTTGATGCGGAGGTCTTCGCATTTGCCGGCGGCCTTCAGCACCGCCGTCTGGCACCCCATGACGAGCGAGTTCGTCGCCAGGACCGATTCCGGCGTCGCGCCGAACAGATCACCGAGCAACTGTTCGGTGAGCACCACCGCGCGAGGGCCATGCGTCGCGATGCTGGGAGGTCCGAACGCCGGCGGGAGCCCGTCGCACGTGTTGTCGGCGCTGATGAGCGCGCCGAGAACCGCCTTCCCCACCCCGGGTGAGCTCGCGACGCAGTGGGCGACGGTCGCGCTGCCAAGCGTGCCGCCCGCGAGCTTCGTCACGCAGCTGCGCAGCTGTTTCGTCGCCGCGAGGGTCACCTTGCGCATGCCCTTGTTGATGGCGTTCACGCACCGGGGCGTGTCGCTCGCCGTCGTCTGCGCGAGCGCGAACGGCGGAGCGAGCAGTGCCGCGAGAGCGCAGCAGGCAACGACGACTGCACCAGCGCGACGCTGCCCGCGCACGGGTGTGGGCTGCCCGGTTCCGACCATCTGATCCCCCTTGCCCTATGCTGACAGCGGCACTGCGTTGTCGGCCATCGGCCGGACGGCAGCAATCACCCGAATCCGGGATTTCCGTATGAATGAGGGGGGATACGTTTGGGTTCGCAGGCTCTAGGCGAAAATGGGCGGGCGCCGATCGATCCACGGCCGTGCCGCTTCCACCTGCGCCGCGACGCGGAGCAGCAGATCCTCCCGGCCGTACGCGCCGACGAGCTGCGTGCCGATCGGGAGGCCGGCGGCGTTCCAGTAGGTCGGGAGCGTGATCGCAGGTTGCCCCGTCATGTTGAACGGGCCGCAGAAGGCGCAGATCGTCTGGGCGCGGAGGCCCGTCATCATCGGGTCGCCGCCGTGGAAGCCACCGAGAGTCCAGGGCGGCTCGGGAAGCGTCGGCGTCAACAGGAGATCGAAGCCCTCGGCCCACCACGCAGCGACGCGCCGGGTGTAGCCGAAGAGCCAGTCGACGGTCTTCAGATACTGCCGCGCACTGACGACGCCCCCCATCTCGGCGAGCGCCCAATTGAAGGGCTCGACGTCGTCGGCCGTGAGCGTCTTCCCGATCAGCTCGCCGACGCCGTCGAGAATGCGCGCCGTCGAGGTCGCGAACATGGTGCCGAAGTGCTGGAACGTCTCCATGTCGTCGAGCGCGGCCGGATGCGCCAGCTCGACGCGATGACCGAGCGACGTGAGCAGCTTGGCGGCGTCCTCGGCGGCCGCGACACAGTCGGGATCGACCATGGTCGCGCCCGCCGGGGCGGTCGTCATGAGACCGATCCGGAGCGGACCAGGATCGGCGCCGACCTCCTCGCGATAGGGCCGGCGCGGTGACGGCGCGGTGTAGGGATCGCCCGGCATGTAGCCCTCGACCGCGTCGAGAAACGCCGCGGTGTCGCGGACGGTGCGGCTCACCGACCCCTCGACCGCGAGACCGCCGACGCCGTCGCCGAGATCGGGGCCGAACGAGCTGCGACCCCGCGACGGCTTAAGACCGACGAGCCCGCAGGCGCTCGCGGGGATGCGAATCGAGCCGCCCCCGTCGTTCGCGTGCGCCAGTGGGACGACACCGGCCGCGACCGCGGCCGCCGAGCCGCCGCTCGAGCCGCCCGGCGAGCGCGTCGGATCCCACGGATTGTGCGTCGGTCCGAAGGCCAGGGGCTCCGTCGACGGGATCGTGCCGAGCTCGGGGGCGTTGGTGCGCGCGATGAAGACGAAGCCCGCCGCGCGCAGCTTCGTGACGAGGTAGCTGTCGTGCGGCGCCACGAAGCCCGCGTCACGCAGCACCTTCATGCCCATGTAATAGGGATCGCCGGCGGAGAACCCGAAGATGTCCTTCAACAGCAGCGGGACCCCGCGAAACGGACCGCTCGGCAGATTGGGATCCTGCGCGGCGGCTCGCGCCTTGTCGTAGAGCGGCGTCAGGATCGCGTTCAGCTGGGGATTCACGCGCTCGGCGCGGGCGATCGCCGCGTCGACGAGCTCGATCGAGGTGACGTCGCCGCGGCGAATCAGCTCGGCCTGGCCTACGGCATCGAATGCAGCAAACCGGTCGGTCATCGCACGCTCCTTTTGCGTTTCGGGTTGGTCGGCTTCGTCTTGGTGGGCGCCTTGGTGGGCTTGGAGCGCCGCTGGCGCGGCCGGATCACCATGGTGCGCCGACAGGTATTGGCACCGCAGCGACAGGCGTAGCGCTCCCGCCAATCCCGAGGCAAGGGCTGCGGCGGCTCCATGTTGTAGTCGTACGTCAGCTCTTCCCCGGCCGCGATGGCACGGATGCTCGTGATGAAGATGCGCCCGCCGATCTCGTCGGCCTCGCAGTTCGGATCGCACGAGTGGTTGACGTAGCGCGCCGCCCGGCCGCCGACGGCGCCGTCGATCACGATTTTGCGGTCGACGGTGAAGAGCAGCACGAACGCATCGGGCTCCGTCGCGGCGTAGTAGCGCTTACCCGCTTCGGTGTGGGAGATGCGCTCGCCGAGATACTCGAGCAGCACCGCGCCCTTCGGCACGGCCCGCGTCGTGAAGACGCCGCGGCCCGCGAGCCGCGACCGGCGCACCTGCAAGTAACGCGGCTGCCGGAGCGTCTTGTCGGGGATCTTCGGCTGCGCCGCCGTCATCGCACGTCGTCGAAATCGCGATCGAGCACGGTCTTCCGGCCCATGGCGCGGGCCTGCTCGATCGCCTGATCGCAGAGCGCGCGCACGCGATCGGAAAGCACGTCGGTGACGCCGTCGGAGGTGTTCATGCCCGAGCGCGCCCGGACGTACGCCTTCAGCTTCGACACGACGATCAGCACGTCGTGCGGGATCGGCTCGCCGGAAGGCACGGCCGGGCTCGTGGCACCGGAGGACGCGGCGCCGCCCGTGACGCTACGCTGGGGCGGCGGGACCGCGGCGCGTTCCGTCTCCGCGCGTTGCCGCGCGGCCCACTCCGCCGCCGTCGGCGCCGTCTGCTCGTCGGCCCACGCATCGCGATGGCGCAGCACTGGGACGTGCGCGTCCCAGCATGAGAGCTGGCAGAACGCGAAGTCGGTGCCTTTGCGGTTGCAGGTGGAGACGTTGCAGGTGAAGTAGCCGCTGGCGAACGCGATCGGCTTCTTGCACGTGCTGCAGCGCTTCCAGATCGTCGCGTCTTCCGTCACCCCACCCTCCTTATTCTCGCGTCGCCCGAATCCGCGAGCGCCAGGGAATACCGCTCCACGCCCGGAGAGTCCATGACGCCGACGCGTGTTCGGGGCCGCGGTCGTGCACTCGATCCCGACAAGCTCGTTGCGCGCCACGAGGCGGGCGAGCCGCTGGAAACATTGACGGTGCGACCACCGCTGCCGGGAGGCGTGGGGCCGTTCGACATGCTGCGGTTCTGAGGGCGGATCCAGCTCGGTCCGGACCGAGTTGCCTTCGCGCATAAAACTATCGAGCAACAAAGATTTTGCTTGACAGCCTTTTGCTACGACGTAGTTTCGGCGGCACGACCGTCGTCGTAAATGCGTCCGCGGCGCGCGTATGCGCGGCACGCGCCGCCGCGCGAGCGCAAAAGACTCCAACGCCGTCTCGCCTCGTTTTCGGGGCGCACGCGTGACGCCACGAGCACGAAAATCACCGTGCTATTCAGTGATCATGACGATCACGGCACGAGCCGAAGAGCCTCTCGGACGAAGAGCTTCTGCAGCGCCTCACGGAGTTGGTGCAACGATCGCGGCGCGTCGAAGCCGTGCTCATCGCCCACGTCGCCGAAGTAGACGCACGCCGGCTCTGTATCCGCGAGGCGTCCTCGATGTTCGCGTACTGCACCCAGGTGCTGCACCTCTCGGAGCACGAGGCCTACGCGCGCATCACCGTCGCGCGGGCGTCGCGGCGCCATCCGGTCCTGCTCACGATGCTGCGCGATGGCCAGCTGCATGTGAGCGGCATCGCGAAGCTCGCGCCACACCTCACCGGCGCGAATTGCGAGGAACTTCTCGCGCGGGCGGCGCATCGCACGAAGAGCGAGATCGAGGAGCTGCTGGCCCAGATTGCGCCGAAACCCGACGTGCCGGCCGTCATCCGCAAGGTCCCGGTTCCCGCGGGCTCCACTTCGGCAACTCAACTCGGTCCGGACCGAGTTCGCATGGTGGCTGAGGCGCTGCCGCTTCTCGTCCCCGCGGCGACGGGCCACGTGGCTCAGTCCGAGGTCGATCCGCACCTGCGATCTCGGTCCGAGTCTCCAGCGTCCGGTCCTCTGGCCCGGACGATCACGCCATTGTCGCCGGCCCGCTACAAAGTTCAGTTCACCGCACCTGCCGAGCTGCGCGACAAGCTCGAGCGCCTGCAGGCGCTCCTGCGCGAAGATCTGGCGACCGCCATTGAGACCGCGATCACCGAGAAGATCGAGCGGCTCGAAGCGAAGCGCTTCGGGCTGACCAAAACCCCACGCCGAGCCTTGGACGCAACCGACACCTCACCGCGCTCGCGCCATCTCCCAGCGACCGTGCGACGCAGCGTCCGTGAGCGCGACGGCGACCAATGCACATTCGTCCTGCAGAACGGCAATCGTTGCCCCGAGCACCGCAGCCTCGAGTTCCACCATCGCAACGCTTTCGCCCGTGGCGGCGATCACGATCCGGAAAACGTGGGCCTGATGTGCCGGCCGCACAACGCGTACGTCGCGGAGCTCGACTTCGGCAAGGCGCACATGGCGAAGTATCGGCGACGCGGTGATGAATCCGACGGGGCGACGCCGGCGGTGCGGACCTTTTGAACACACAGACCCGCGGATCTACCCGCTGATTGCTTATCAGCGGCAGAGCCGTGGCCGGCCCGAAGGCTGGACAAGCTGATCGCAATAGGAACGAAGGTGGTCAGCGCGGCATGGCCGTCTTGAGCCCCTCTGCACCCAACAAGCCCACGTTCCGCGCAATCTTCGTGTCGAGCTCGGCGACGCGGTCACGGGGCGTGCAGATCTGCCAGAGCGTTCGGACTCGTTCGACTCGGTCCGGACCGAGTTGCCGTGCTGGGTTTGCGCTGACCCTCTCGAGCCAACGACGAACTATGCTCAGGTCGAATAGGCGGAGTTGAACTTCACGTAGGCGGGCGTGAGGTCGCTCGTGGTCACGGTCGCCGTGCCGCGGCCGCCGGTCGCGAGATCGACGGTGATCGGGAAGGCCGTGGCGCGCATGATCTTCGCGGCTTGCTTGACGACGCTCGCGGCCGCGGGCACGCCGCGCGCGAGCACCTGCACGCCGCCGATCGCGACGCTCAACTTCTCGGCCACGAGCGGAACGCCGGCATAGCCGGCAGCGCAGGCGATCCGACCCCAGTTGGGATCGCCGCCGAAAAGCGCGGTCTTCACGAGCTGCGACTGGGCGATGCTGCGAGCGGCGCGGCGCGCCTGCTCGGCCGTGCGCGCACCGACGACGGTGATGCTGGCGCGCTTGGTAGCGCCCTCCCCGTCGGCGACGACCATGTCGGCGAGCTCGGCCATGAGCGCCGCGACGGCGGCGGCGAAGCGCCGGCCGTCGGTGCTGCCCGCGGCGAACGGCGCGTTGCCGGCGACGCCGTTGGCCACCATGATCACGGTGTCGTTCGTGCTGCAGTCCCCGTCGACGCTGATCGCGTTGAACGAGGTCGCGACCGCGCCGCGCACGGCCGCGCGCAGTACCGGAGCCGCGACCCGCGCATCGGTCACGACGGTCACGAGCAGCGTCGCCATGTCGGGGGCGATCATGCCCGCGCCCTTCGCCATGCCGGCGATCGTCACGGTCGTGCCGCCGACGCGCACCGTCCGCTGCGCCACCTTGGGGAACGCGTCGGTGGTCATGATCGCGCGCGCGGCCCGCCAGAATCCGCCGTCGTCGAGCGCGTCCATCGCCACCGCGATCCCACGCGTCATCGGCGCGGCCGGCAGCACGACGCCGATCTTGCCGGTCGAGCACGGCAGCACCGCGTCCTCCGCGATGCCGAGGCCGTCGGCGAGCTGCCGACACGCAGCGCGCGCGACCTTCATGCCGGCGGCACCCGTGCACGCATTCGCGTTGCCGCTGTTGATGAGGACAGCTTGCGCCTTGCCGCGCGCGAGCCGCGGTATCACCAGCTGCACCGGCGCCGCCTTCACCCGATTCCGCGTCACGACGCCCGCCACGACCGCCGGCACGTCCGAGACGATCAACGCGAGATCCGGCTTACCGGATGCCTTGAGGCCACACGCCACACCCGCGAACAGAAACCCGGGCACCGCGATCGGCGCTTCGCGAACGGGCAGCTTCACCGGGCCGAGGTGGACGTCATGCGTGCGGGCGTCATGCGTTCAATGCGCCGCGCCGCAGCACTTCTTGTATTTCTTGCCGCTGCCGCACACGCAGGGATCGTTGCGGCCGACCTTCGGCGCCTCGCGCTTCGACGCGTCGGATTGCGGCGCGACCGGCTCGCTGCCGTGGCTCATCGAGACCTTGGCCGCCTGGCGCTGCTGCTTCTCCTCCATGCGCTCGACGTCGTCTTCGCGCGCGAGCTGCACGGTGTAGAGCTTCTCGACGATGTCGGCGTCCAGGCGGTTCATCAGATCCTGGAACATGTCGAATCCCTCTTTTTGGTACTCCTGGAGGGGATTCTTCTGGCCGTACCCGCGGAGGCCGATGCCTTCCTTCAGGTGGTCCATCGCGAGGAGATGATCCTTCCAGAGGGTGTCGATGGACTGCAGCATGATGACCTTCTCGAGGTGGCGCATCACGGGCTCGGTGAAGGTCTTCTCTTTCTCGTCGTAGATCGCGCGAATGCGGTCGACGACGAGCTGCTGCACGTCCTCGGTCTTGAGACGGTGCTGCTCCGACTCCGGCAGGTTCAAGCGCAGGCTGAACTGGCGGAAGAGCACGTCGTCGAGCGCCTTCCAGTCCCACTTGTCGGGCGACTCGTCGCGCGAGAGCTGCGTCGCGACGAGCCCGTCGGCGAGCTCGTCGGCCATCTCGAGCACTTCGTCCTTCAACCCCTCGGACGAGAGCACTTCGCGGCGGCGCGCGTAGATGACCTCGCGCTGCTTGTTCATGACGTCGTCGTACTCGAGGAGGTGTTTCCGGATGTCGAAGTTGTGCGCCTCGACCTTCTTCTGCGCGTTCTCGATGGCGGCGTTGATCCAGCGATGTTCGATCGGCTCGCCTTCCTCCATGCCGAGGCGCTCCATGATCTTCTGCACGCGCTCGGCGCCGAAGATGCGGAGCAAGTCGTCCTCGAGGGAGAGGAAGAACCGCGAGCTGCCGGGATCACCCTGACGGCCGGAGCGACCGCGCAGCTGGTTGTCGATGCGCCGGCTCTCGTGACGCTCGGTCCCGAGGATGTGGAGCCCGCCGGCTTCCAGCACTTGCTCACGCTCGGCGGCCACTTGGGCGCGATACTTCTCGAGCGCCGCCTGGAAGGCGGGGTCGTCGATGTCGCGGGTACCGGTCTCGTTCGCCGCCATGAACTCGGCGTTGCCGCCGAGCACGATGTCGGTCCCGCGACCGGCCATGTTGGTGGAGATCGTGAGGGCGCCGAAGCGGCCCGCCTGCGCCACGAACTCGGCTTCGCGCTCGTGCTGCTTGGCGTTCAGGACGTGGTGCTTGATGCCTTCCTTCTTGAGCAGCGCCGAGACGTGCTCCGACTTTTCGATCGAGATCGTGCCGACCAGAATCGGCTGCCCGCGCGCGTTGCGCTCGCGGATGTCCTCGACGACAGCGTCGAACTTCTCGCGCTCGGTTTTGTAGACGACGTCGGCGTTGTCCTTGCGGACCATGTTGCGGTGGGTCGGCACGACCAGCACTTCGAGCCCGTAGATCTGATGGAACTCGGTGGCCTCGGTGTCGGCGGTCCCCGTCATGCCCGAGAGCTTGTTGTACATGCGGAAGTAGTTCTGGAAGGTGACCGTCGCGAGCGTCTGGTTCTCACGCTCGATCTTGACGCCCTCTTTCGCCTCGACCGCTTGGTGCAGGCCGTCGCTCCAGCGCCGGCCCGGCATGAGCCGGCCGGTGAACTCGTCGACGATCAGGACCTCGCCGTCCTTCACGACGTAGTCGACGTCGCGCTTGTAGATGGCGTGGGCGCGGAGCGACTGGTTGACGTGATGGAGCGTATCGATCTCGCCCGGATCGTAGAGGTTGTTGACGCCGAGGGCCTTCTCGACCTTGGCGATGCCGTCTTCGGTCATGATGGCGTTGCGCGTCTTCTCGTCGACCGTGAAGTCGGCTTCCTTCTGGAGACGCGGGATGACGCGATCGATGATGTAGTACTTCTCGGTCGACTCCTCGGCGGGGCCCGAGATGATCAGCGGGGTGCGAGCCTCATCGACCAGGATCGAGTCGACCTCGTCGACGATCGCGTAGTTGAAGAGCTTCCAGATCTGCTTGCCTTTGGCGTCGGTGACTTCCTTCGGGTACGTCCGGTGGACGTAGTCTTCGAGCGCGAATTTCATGTTGTCGCGCAGGTAGTCGAAGCCGAACTCGTTGTTCTGCCCGTAGGTGACGTCGGCGTTGTAGCCGTCTTGCCGTTCGCGATCGGTCAGGCCGTGCAGGATGACGCCGACCGAGAGCCCGAGGAACTTGTAGAGCCGCCCCATCCACTCGGCGTCGCGGCGGGCCAGGTAATCGTTCACGGTGACGACGTGCACGCCCTTCCCTTCGAGCGCGTTCAGGTACACCGGCAACGTGGCGACCAGCGTCTTGCCCTCGCCGGTCTTCATCTCGGCGATCTTGCCGCTGTGGAGCACCATGCCGCCCATCAGCTGGACGTCGAAGTGGCGCATCCCGAGAACCCGGACCGAGGCCTCTCGCACCACGGCGAATGCCTCGGGCAAAAGGTCGTCGAGCTCCTGACCGTTGTCCAGGCGCTCGCGGAATTCCACCGTCTTGTGACGGAGCTCTTCGTCGGTGAGCGCGGTCAGCGACGAACCGAGCTCGTTGATCTCGGCGACCAACGGCTGCATCCGCTTGATCTCGCGATCGTTCCGGGTGCCGACGATCTTCCGGACGAGGGTCTTCAGCATGAATCGACAGTCATAACCCAGTCGTCGGGGTGCCGCAAAGCGGGGTCGTCAAGTTCTGGGCCCGCATGGGCGTCGCCGCTGATCTCACCGCCCGAGCGCGCCGATCTGTTCCACGACCGCGAGGGTGTCGTCCAGCGTTCCGGTCGGGCGATAGAAAATCAGCCGATGGACGCCGAGGTCGGCGTACTGGCGGACGGTCGCGGCGCTGATCGCCGCCGCGGGCGTGATGCTGATCTCGAGCGGCCCGAGGTGCGACGGCCGACCGTGCTCACGCTCGGCGGCGCGGAGGCCTTCGAGACCGGCAGCCGTCGCGCCGGGATCGAGCGCGAAGCCGTACCAACCTTGCGCATGGCGCACGGAACGGCGGAACGCCTCGGGCGCGTGGCCGCCCATCACGATGTCCGGATGCGGCTGCTGCACCGGCCGCGGGAACGCCTGCACACCAGCAAAGCGCACGAAGCGGCCCTCGTACGCCGGCTTCGGCATGGTCCAGAGCGCCAGCATGGCGTCGAGAAAATCGATCGTACGGGCACTCTTGTGATCGAAGGGCGCGCCGATCGCGTCGAACTCCGGCTTCAGATAGCCGGCGCCGATCCCGAAAATGAGACGCCCCTTCGAGACCACGTCGACGCTCGCGAGCTCCTTCGCGAGCACGACCGGATTCCGTTGCGGCAGGATGATGATGCCCGTGCCGAGCCGGATCGTCTTCGTGACGGCCGCGACCCAGGTGAGCGCGACGGCCGGATCGAGGAACGGCACCTCGGGCGGCGACGGCGACGGCGGCGCCTGCGGATCGGGCAGCACGACGTGCTCCCCCGTCCAGAGGGACTCGAGCCCGGCGGCCTCGGCCGCCTGCGCCACGCGCGCGGCGACATCGGGGTCGGCGCACGCTCCGAAATTGATGCCGAAGTACGCGAGCTTCATCCGGGCGACCGTACGCGGCGCGCAGGGATCGAGCAACGGTGCGCGGCGTCGACGGACGACGCTCCGCATCGACGCCGACGACGCGAGACGATAGTCGTCGAGCCGTCCGATGACCGACGTCCACACGATCGTCGTCGGCGCTGGCGTCGTCGGGCTCGCGATCGGGCGGGCCGAGGCGATGGCCGGCGGCGACGTGATGATCCTCGAAGCGGCAGATCGCTTCGGGGCGGCCACGTCGTCGCGCAACAGCGAGGTGCTGCACGCCGGCATCTTCCATCCGCCCGACACTCTGAAGACGCGGCTCTGCGTCGCTGGGCGTCGCGCGTTGGAACGGTACTGCGCCGAACGCGGCGTGCCGTACCGGCGCTGCGGCAAGCTCCTGGTCGCGACCGACGCCGAGGAGGTCGCGCTCCTCCGCACCTATGTCGCGCGCACGCAGGCGAACGGGTTCGGCCCTGACGAGGCGCTGATCCCGCTCAGCGCCGACGAGGCCCACACGCTCGAGCCCGCGCTGCGCTGCTCCGCCGCGTGGCTGTCGCCGGCGACGGGCATCGTCGATACGCAGGCGCTGATGCGCGCGCTGCTCGCGGATGCCGAAGCGCACGGCGCCGTGATCGCGTATCGGGCGCCCGTCGTCGGTGCCGAGCGCACCGACGACGGATTTCGCGTCGCGACCGGCGGCGCTACGCCGACCGAGATCCAATGCCGACGCCTCGTCAACGCCGCAGGACTCGGCGCGCCCGAGCTTGCGCGGCACATCGCCGGCTACGACCCGGCCCGCATTCCGCGCCAGTATTTGACCAAGGGCACGTACTTCTCGTTCAGCGGCCGCTCGCCGTTCAGCCGGCCGATCTATCCGCCGCAACGCGGCGGCTCGTCGATTCACGCGACCGTCGACCTCGGCGGCCAGCTCAAGTTCGGGCCCGACGCCGAGCCCGTGGACACGCTCGACTACACGGTCGACCCGATGCGGGCGCCGCGCTTCTACACCGCGATCCGCACGTACTGGCCCGACCTCCCCGCCGGCAGCCTGCAGCCGGGCTACGCCGGAATCCGACCGCGCATCTGCGCGCCCGGCGCGCCGTTCAAGGACTTCATCATCGACGGGCCCACGGCCCACGGCATCGCCGGCCTGGTGCAGCTCTTCGGCATCGAGAGCCCGGGCCTCACGGCGTGTCTCGCGATCGCCGACCTCGTGCGCGATGCGTGACGCGAACGCGCGTCAGCCGAGCAACTGGCCGTCGTCGACCGTGAAGAGCGACCCCGTGATGAAGTCGGCGTGGCGCGAGCAGAGCAACAACAGCGTCGCGTCGAGGCCGCCCTCGGTCGCGAGGCGGCGACGCGGAAACCCGGCGATCTGCTTCTGACCCGGCGGGCTCTCGAACCACGCGTCGTTGAGCTCGGTCTTCACGTAGCCGGGACAGATCGCGTTCACCACGATGCCGTGGCGCGCCCATTCGCGCGCCAGCCCCTCCGTCATCATCGCGACCGCCGCTTTCGACGTGCAGTACGCGACCAGACCGGGGAGCGCCTTCTTGGCGCCGATCGAGGCGACGTTGACGATGCGCCCGCGGATGCCAGCCTCGATCATGCGGCGCCCGACGAGCTGGGCCATGAAGAACGGGCCCTTCACGTTGGTGTCCATGATCGCGTCCCAGTCGCCCTCGCCGAGATCGGCGGCCATCGACTGGATGCTGATGCCGGCGTTGTTGACGAGGATCGTGATCGGTCCGGCGAGCCGCTCGGCGGCGGCCACGCAGTCCCGCATCGCGGCGACGCTGCGGACGTCGACGACGACCGCGTGCGCGCGCCCCCCCGCGCCCACGAGGCGTTGCTCCAGGTCGCGCAGACGCGACTCGCGCCGGCCGGTCAGCACGACGGTCGCGCCGGCCGCGCTCAGGACCTCGGCGAAGTGCAACCCGAACCCGCTGGTCGCGCCGGTCACCAACGCGACCTCACCGCTCAGATCGAACGTGACGGGAGAGGTCATGACCCGCGACCCGAAAGCGCGGCTACTTGCCTTTCCACTGCGGCGCGCGCTTCTGGACGAACGCCTGCAGCCCCTCGGTGAAATCCTCGGTGCCGAACATCTTGGCCATGCCCTCACCCGACATCTGCCAGCCGACCTCGTCGGGCTGGTCGGTCGACTCGAGCAGCACGCGCCGGCTCTCGCGTACGGCGAGCGGCGCATTCTCCGAGATCTGCGCGGCGAGCGTCTTGGCGGCCTCGAGGGCCTGCCCTTCCTCGCAGAGGACGTTGACGAGGCCGAAGTGGTAGGCGCGCTCGGCCGGGAAATCGAGCCGGCCGGTCAGCACGAGCTCCATCGCGACGTTCCGCGGCAGCTTCCGCGGCAAGCGGAAGAGCGCGCCGGCGGCGGCGATCAGATTGCGCTTCACTTCCGGCACGCCGAACACGGCCTTCTTCGAGGCCACGACGAGATCGCACGCCAGCACGATCTCGGTGCCGCCTGCGAGCGCCGGACCGTCGACCGCGGCGATGATCGGTTTCGTCCGCGACCGCTTCACGAAACCGGCGAAGCCGCCGCGCTCGGTCATCATGCCGGCCGGGTCGACGCTCATCTGCTTCAGGTCGGCGCCGGCGCAGAAGATGTAGCCCTTCTCGGTCTTGGCGCCCGTCAGGATGCCGACCCAGACGTTTTCGTCGGCCTCGATCTTGTCGATCGCGGCTTCGAGACCCTGGGCGACGTCGGTGTTGACGGCGTTCCGGGCTTCGGGCCGGTTGATGGTGACGACGGCGACGTTGCCTTCGGTGCGGTAGTCGATCATGGCCGCGCACCGTAGGCCGGCGGCGAGCTCAGGTCCAGACCGCCATCACCATTTTCTGGTTTCGCCGACGGCGAACGTCCAGATTTGCTCGGGCGCGAGCCCAGCCGCGGCCCCGGCCGCGTGGAAGCGCGTCGGCGGCTCGTCGAGCGGCTCGTCGGTCAGATCGAAAGTGCCCCAGTGCATCCCGACCGCCCGCCGCGCGCCGACGGCGAGCGCGATCTGCACCGCCTCCTCGGGGTTCACGTGGACGAAGCGCATGATGTCGGCGTGCGGCTCGTACGCGCCGATCGGCACGGCCGCGAGATCGATCGGGCCGAAGCGCCGGCCGATTTCCTTGAAGCCCTCGAACGAGCCGGTGTCGCCGGCGTGGTAAAAGCGCCGCGTCGGTCCTGCGACCACCCACCCCGCCCAGAGGCGGCGATCCCCGTCGAAGAGCCCGCGCCCGGAAAAGTGCTGCGCCGGGACGCAGTGGATCTCGACGCCCTGCACGCCAGCGATCGTCGTGCTCTGCCACCAGTCGAGCTCGATCGCCTCGCCGCCGACGCTCCGCACGAGATCACCCATGCCGAGGCCGACGATGAAGCGCGCCCCGCGCTTCGCGAGCGCCGCGATCGACGGGAGGTCGGTGTGATCGTAGTGGTCGTGCGAGAGGGTGACGAAGTCGATCGGCGGCAGCGCGTCGAGCGGCACCCCCGGCGCCACCAAGCGCGGCGGGCCCGCGAACGAGAGCGGGCTCGCGCGCTTGGAGAACATCGGGTCGGTGAGGAACGTGACGCCGTCCATGCGGACGAGGAAGGTCGCGTGCCCGATCCACGTGACGCTCGGGTTCGCGGCGAGCGCTGCGGGGTCGTACGCGACGAGCGGCGCGGCACCCGACCGCCCGACCGTCGAGGTCCACACCTTGCGCGCGAGGAACGGCACCATGGCGTGGATCGGCGCGCCCGGTCGGGGTCCGGCGAGATTCACGAAACGCTTGCCGCTCCGCGGGGCGCCTTCTTCGGCGCGCCCGGCTCCTGCGATCGCCACCATCACCACCACCAGCGCCGCGATCGCCTTTCGATGATTCTTCATGCGGTGCGCATCATCGCCACCCGCACGGGGCACGCAAGCTGGGCCGCTGTCTGTGTTGGCGGTGTCGCCGGCAGGTGGGTCGGGGAGGCTCCGGGGAGCGCCAGCTCGCGGGTGCGCCGGCCAGAGAGGCAGCGGCAGGTTGTATGCGCTGGGTGTCAGGAACCGCGCGACCGTAGGAGCCCTCCCCTCCCCGACCCGCCCGCCGGCTGCCACCAATCAAGCCCGCAGCCGCGAGAATTGAACTGGGACCGTACCGCTGGGCGACACCGGTGGCCCGTTCCGCCGGATCGTGTCATCAATCGATCCGATGACGCCGCTCGACGAGCTGGCCCGCCTGTCCGCAACACGGGGGATCGATTTCATCGTCTGCGGCGGGCATGCGGTCAACGCCTACCAGGTGATTCGCAAGACCGGCGACGTCGATCTGGTCGTGCGAGAGCGTGACGTGTCGCAATGGCGTGACCATCTCGTGGCGCTCGGTTACACCGTGTTCCACGCCGACCTGGCCTTCGTTCAACTCGCACCGCCGACGGCAACCGGATGGCCCGTGGACCTCCTCGTCGTCGACGACGCGACGTTCGACACGATGAAAGGCGCCGCTCGGCCGTTCGTATTCGGCGCCACCACGTGCCTCATTCCTTCCGCCGAGCACTTGATCGCCATGAAGCTCCATGCGCTCCGCTTCTCGGGCGAGTCGCGCATGCGGAAGGATGGCGTCGACATCATCGAGCTCGCCGAAGCGCACGGCTTGGATCTGCTCGGCGACGCATTTCGTGCCCTCTGCAGTCGCTTCGCCGATGCCCACGTGTACGAAAGGATCCTGCTCTATGCCGGCCAAACATCGCCACGACGCGATTGAGCACCTGACCTTCCCGGTCCCGTCCACACCGTTGCGCCCGCATGCGGCACCGACGGTGGACATGATCCTCGCGGCGAGCGAGGAGATGCTGCCGGTGTGGAACGCCGACCCACAACGGGAGCCGATGCGGCTCGCACAGAAATGCCGTGTGCGGTTCGTCCTCGACAGCCGCGACGGCAGCGCGACCCGCGTCCTCTGAGCGTACCTGGGTCGCATCGATCCGGTAGTGTCCAAGTCTGTTCGTGAGGCCTGTCTCTGTTGGGCGAAGCGCCGATCATCCCTCGACGGCCCCCGATCGCCACCACGCCATCAGCGGCGTCCATTGCAGACCGCCGATCGAGCCGCCGGCGACGACGAGATCGTGACCGTTCACGAACGACGCGGCGTCGCTCGCCAGGTAGAGCGCCGCGCCGGCGATGTCGTCGGGAACGCCCGCGCGCGGGATCGGCTGCAGCGTCGCGAATTTTTCGGCGAGGCCGTCGGTCGCGTGGTCGGCGGCGCTGGCCGCGACGCCCACCGACTTCGCGAAGATGCCCGTCACGGTCGGACCCGGCGAGATACTGTTCACCCGCACACCGTATTCGCCGAGCTCGACTGCGACGCAGCGAGTGAGATGGATGACCGCGGCCTTCGCGGCCGAGTACGCGTACTCCGAGAATCCCGGCATCGTGCCCGCGAGGCTCGCCGTGTTGATGATGCTGCCGGAGCGCTGCCGCATCATCACCGGCCCGGCGTGCTTCATGCCGAGCAGCGCACCGCGCAGATTGACGCGCACGACGTCGTCGAGGTGCGCAACGTCGACGTCGGCGATGCTGGTGAGCGGCCCCGCGTGGCCGGCATTGTTGACCAGGCAATCGAGGCGCCCGAAGGCATTGACGGTGTCGGCGATGAGCGCCGCAACGTCGCGCTCTTCGGCGACGTCGGTGCGTTGGAAACGCGCCCGCGGCCCGAGCCGCGTCGCCAGGCTCTCGCCTTCCGCGCGGCGACGGCCGGCGATGACGACCGTGGCTCCAGCACTCACGAAACGCTCGGCCATGCACGCGCCGATCCCGCTCGTGGCGCCCGTGACGACGACGACCTTGCCTTCCGTCATGTCGATCCTCCCCGCGCGAAGCATACGAGATCACCGGCGAGCCGCGTCCGCTCGGTGAGAAAGAGGCCGTGCGGCGCGCCCGCGTACTCGACGTACTGCGCCCCCGGAATCGCCTGGGCGACGTCGCGCGCCACCGCGACGGGCTGCGAGCCGTCGGCATCACCGTGGATCACGAGCGTCGGCATCGTGAACGCCGCGAGCTCGCTCCGGAAGTCGTTCTGGCCGAAGGCGCGGAGGCAAGCCAGCGTCGCGAGCGGCGACGCCTGCAACGCGAGCCCAACCACCCACTGCATCTGCGCCGCCGAGACCGGCTCGCCCGCCGTCGCCGCGAAGAGCGCCGGCACCCCGTCGGTCATGAATTGCGGGCGGTCGGCGGCGATCAGCTGGCTCATCATGCCGGCCATCGCCTCGTCCATTGGCGACATGGCACCCCCGATGAGCACCGCGCTCGCCACGCGCGTAGCGCCGTGGCGCGCGAGGTAGTGGCTGATCTCCCCCGCGCCCATCGAATAGCCGACGAGCGTCACGGCGCGGAGATCGAGCGCCGTGAGCACCGCCGCGAGATCGTCCGCGAAGGTGTCGAAGTCGTAGCCGCCGCCGGGGTGATCGGAGCGGCCGAAGCCGCGCCGGTCCATGGCGATGCAGCGGAAGCCGGCGGCCACCAGGGCCGGCATCTGGTACTCCCACATGTCGCCGTTCATCGGCCAGCCGTGGGAGAGGAGGACGGGTTTCCCCGTCCCCCAATCGTTGACGAACAGCCGCGTACCATCCCGCGTGGCGACGAAGGGCATGGCGGACCTACGCGCGCGCCGGGGAGACGCGACTCGTGAGGTTCGAGTGCGGAACCGCGACCGTTTCGCGCCCGAAGCGACGGACGAGATAGAGCAGCGGGCCGATGCTCCCGAGTCCGAGCGTCAGCACCACGTACGGAATCGGCGAGATGTCGTGCTGGCGGGCGTCGCGCCACATCCAAACCATCACCAACGAGAGCGCGATGACGAGGTCGATCAACACCTGCACGGAGGCGAGGTTGGCGTGTGCGAGCTCCAAGAATCCGACGATGCCGGTCTGCGCCAGCACGTAGACGGTGAACGCGGCGAAATCCGCGAGCACGATGGCAATGGCGATCTGTTTCTTGTTCATGGGCCTGCTCCTTTTGGTTGGCCGGCGCCGTCGTGGCGTCGGGGTTCGACGCAGAGCACTTCAAACGGCGTGCCGACGACGGGAGGCCCGGTCCGACGCGAAAAATGCCGGCGGCGGCGGCGCGGCTGCGGCGGCGGCGCAACGCGCGCGTTGCACGGGCGCAACGGGTCGGCGCCGCGCGTTGCCACGCCGGTGCGCCTGGGAGACCGTGCGCGCTCGCGACGCGGGCATTCCCCGAGAGGCCCGCGAGTTGCTACGGTTCCCCGCATGATGACCACGATCGCTCCGCCCGAGCCGCCCGCCCGCTGGTACGTGACGTACGCCCGCTGGATCGGCGCCGGTGTCGGGCTCTTGAGCGCGGCGTTCGACACGGTGGCCATGCGGGCGCTCGGCATCACGTTCGCGATGAACGGCCGCGACGTGAGCCTGGTGGTGGTCGCCGTCTTCGGAAGCTCGCTCGCCCTCCTCGGGTACTTGCTCGGCCGTGTCGTCGAAGGGCGGCGCCGCGACCGTGAGCAGAGCGCGATCATCCGCTCGCAGATGGAAGCCATCGAGGCGACGCGCGCGCGGCTGGTGCAGAGCGAGAAGCTCGCGGCCCTGGGACAGCTGAGCGCCACGATCGCCCACGAGGTGCGAAATCCGCTGGCGGTGATCCGCTCGGCGGCGCAGAGCCTCGGCGAGAGCGTCACCGCCGGCGACACGGACGGTCAGAAGGCCTGCGCGTTCATCACCGCCGAGATCGACCGGCTGACGAACGTCGTCGGGTCGCTCCTGGCCTTCGCCCGTCCGCTCCGGCTCGAGCCCCGGCCGGTCGGCGTCGACGAGCTATTCGACGGCGCGCTGCTGCTCGCCGGACCGGATCTCACCCGCGAGCAGGTCCGGGTGGAGCGCGGCAACACGCGACCGCTCCGCGTCCAGGCCGACGTGGACCTCGTCCGCCAAGTCCTGGTCGGCCTCCTCGTGAACGCCGTCGAGGCCGCCGGGCGAAACGGCGAGATCAATTTGGACGCGCATGCCAGCAACGGCACCGTCGAGATCGAGATCGCCGACTCCGGACCGGGCGTGCCCGCCGAGCTGCACACCCGCATCTTCGAGCCGTTCTTCACGACGCGCGCGCGCGGCACCGGGCTCGGTCTCCCGATCGCCCGGCAAATCGTCGAGGCCCACGGTGGCAAGCTCGAAGTCGCCGCGCGGCGGGGCGGCGGCGCGCGCTTCCTCGTTCGGCTGCCGGCGGCGCCGGCCAGCGCGATCGCGGCATGAAGCCCCGCATCCTGGTCGTCGATGACGAAGAGCGCATGGCGAGCGTCGTCGCGATGGCGCTTGGCCGCGCCGGGTACGACTGCGAAACCTGCCGCGACGGAACCGAGGCGCTCGCCGCCATCACCGCACGCGGCGCCGACGTCGTCGTCACCGACTGGAAGATGGCCGGCATGGACGGCCTCGAGCTGCTGAAGCGCGTCCGGACGACGCACCCGAGCCTGCCGGTGATCCTGATCACCGCGTTTGCCAGCGTCCCGTCGGCGGTCGCCGCGATGCGCGAGGGCGCCTTCGACTATGTCACCAAGCCCTTCGACAACGACGACCTCCGCGCCGTCGTCGCGCGCGCGCTCGAGTTGACGCGGCTCGAACGCGAGAACCGCTATCTCCGCCAGGAGATCGGCCTGCGCTACGGGCCCGACGCGATGATCGCCGCAAGCGCCCCGAGCCTGGCCCTGCTCGATCTCTTGCGCCGCGTGGCGCCGAGCCGCGCGACGGTCCTCATCCAGGGCGAGAGCGGTACGGGCAAAGAGCTGGTGGCGCGCATGCTGCACTATTGGAGCGAGCGCGTCGGCCGGCCGTTCGTCGCCGTCAATTGCAAGGCCTTCGGCGAGGGCGTGCTCGAAAGCGAGCTGTTCGGCCACGAGAAAGGCGCCTTCACGGGTGCCACGGCGTCGCGGGCGGGCTGCTTTCAACGCGCGTCCGGCGGCACGCTCTTCCTCGACGAGATCGGCGAGGTGAGCCCCGACTTCCAGGCGAAGCTGCTGCGCGTGCTGCAGGACGGTGAGGTGCTGCCGGTCGGCGGCGCGAAGCCGATCGCGGTCGAGGTCCGCGTCGTCACGGCGACCAATCGCGTGCTGCGCGACGAGGTGGCGGCCGGCCGCTTCCGCGAGGATTTGTTCTTTCGTCTGAACGTCATTCCCGTGCACCTCCACCCGCTGCGCGAGCGCCGCGAGGACGTGCTGCCGTTGGCGCGCCATTTCCTCGCGCGGCACGCCGCCGAAGCCGGGCGGCAGCTGACGTTCAGCGCCGAGACCGAGCACGCGCTCCTCGCCCATCCCTGGCCCGGCAACGTCCGCGAGCTCGAGAACGCGGTCGAGCGCGGGGTCGTGCTGGCGCGCGGCGACGTGATCACGCCGGAGGATCTGCTACTGACGGAGTCAACCGGCAGTACCGTCCGCGCGACCAGCGACGGCGCACTGCAGAGCGCCCTCGACGGTTCACTCCAAAGCGCGCTCGATAGCGCGACGGCCGACCGCATCCGCGCCACCCTCGACGCCGCCCACGGCGGACGCGCCGAAGCCGCCCGCGCCCTTGGGATCGACCGGACGACGCTCTACCGGTTGATGAAGCGGCTCGACATCCAGTAGCGCCGCGCCGTCACCACGACGCGAGCCGCAGCGACCACACCCCGGCGCGGGTCGCGCACCGCGCGCCGAGCGGTGCCGCGGCGGCGGCGATCGCGGCGAGCGTCCCCGCGGGCGGACGCACCAACACGAGGCCGCTGCCGTTCAGACGCTGGCGCTGGTGCTCGAGCGGCGTCGTCACGAGCTCGGCGACGGTCGCCGACACGCCCGCCGCCTTGCAGCGCGCGATCATCGCGTTCGGACGCGTCAGGCTCTTCAGGGGGTACCAGAGGAGGATGGTGGCTCGCGTCGTCGCCTGCGCGGCCGCGATCACGACCTCGGGGATGACGGTCCAGTCGGGCTTCTGCGTGAAGGGCGGATCGACGAGCGCGACAACGCTGGCGCTGCGGGCTTCCGATGCGTGCAGCGCATCGGGCAACGCGGCAAGACCGTCCGCACAGTGGAGCTGCATCGTCGCGGCCTCCCCGAGCACCGCCCGCAGACGCTCGCAGGCCTCGGCATCGCGCTCGAAGAGCGTCAGATCCGCCTCGGGTCCGAGCACGGTACGCGCCAGCAGTGGCGAGCCGGGGTAGCGCTCGGGACGAGTCGCGCCGCTGCCAAGCCTGCGGCAGAGCGCCGTATAGTGGTAGAGCGCGTCGGTGTCGGACTCGGCCACTCCCGCACCATCCTCCCACAACCGACCGATGCCCTCCGTCCATTCCCCGGTCGGGCCGAGCGCGTACTCGCCCTCCCCCGCATGCGATTCGACGTACGACACCGGGCCGGTCGCCCGCGCCCGCCGCAGCACCTCGACCAGGACGAGGTGCTTCCAGACGTCGCCGACGTTGCCGGCATGAAAGCGATGGCTGTAGTCGGACGTCTGATCCGGGCGGTAGCGGGACGATGGGGACATCGGCGCATGCTACGTGCTGCCGGGCCCGGGGTCACGACCCAGTTCCCCCGCCGCGCCCATTTGCTAGACCTGTTCGTCCATGTCCGCCGCCGACACACCGCCGATCGTCGCTGAAGAGCTCGCTTTGCTCGAGCAAGTGGCGAAAGCCTTGGACGCCGTGGGGACCGCGGCGGCGAGCCCCTCGGAGCGCTCGCTGGTGCAGGAGCTCGAGCGCCTGAAGGAGCTGCTGCGCGACGGCACCAAGGCGGAGGACCAGCCCGCGCTGCTCGAGCAGTGGCACCGGCACTCGGCGCTCCTCGATCAGCTCCGGACCTCGCGGGCGCAGCCCCGGGTCAGCGTCGAATCGCCCTACTTCGGGCATCTCCAGTTGCGTGAGGAAACCGGCGATCAGGAGATCCTGCTCGGCAAGGGCACGCACCTCGGCGGCGGTGTCGCGATCGTGGACTGGCGCCATGCGCCGGTCTCGCGGCTCTTCTACCGCTATCGCCAGGGCGACGCGTACGACGAGGAGATCGCCGGCCGTGAGCGGAGCGGCGAGATCCTCATGCGCCGCACGGTGACGATCCGCGATCGGCGCCTGCAGCGCGTCGACAGCCCGGAGGGCATCTATCAGCGGGTCGGCGCAGCGACGGCAACCGCGTGGCATGCCATCGCCCCCGAGTCCGCGCGGCTCGCGGGTGGCGAAGGCGCGGCGCTCCGGGCGCACGCCATCGGCGAAGGCGGGGGCCGTCGGCTCGGCGACGATCTCCACGACGGCGAAGCGCGCGCCGACAAGCACCTGCCCGACATCGCCGGCCTGATCGATCCCGAGCAGTTCGCGCTGATCACCCGGCCGACCGCGGGCTTCGTCGTGATCCGCGGCGCCGCCGGCTCGGGCAAGACCACGGTCGCGCTCCACCGCATCGCCTACCTCGCCTACGACGATCCACGCATCGACTCCGACCGGACGCTCGTCGTCGTCTTCTCGCCCGCGCTGCGGGACTACGTGAGCCACGTGCTGCCGGCGCTCGGCGTCCATCAAGTGCAGGTGCGGACGTTCCACGAGTGGTCGCGCGAGATCCGCCGCCGCCTGTTGCCGATGTTACCGGTCGAGCGCCGCGAGGACACCCCCGCGGTCGTTCAGCGGCTGAAGCTGCACCCTGCACTGCTGACCGCGCTCTCCCGCCACATCAACGAGGTGCCGGGGCCATCGACGCCCGCGCAGGTGATCGACGACTGGATCAGCGTGCTGACCAACCACACGAGCATCCGGCAAGCCCTCGCCGAGGTCGCGCCCGACGCCTTCGGCGCCGAGCAGCTCACCCGCGCGATCGACTGGAACCGGCGCGAGCTCGAACGCGTCACCGCGTATCTGGGTGGCGAGCGCGGGTCGGAGGCCGAGCTCGATCCCGAGGACGATGCGCTCCTGCTGCGCGCCTGGCAGCTCCGCGTCGGGCCGTTGCCGGCGAAGAACGCTCCGCTGCTGCGCTACCGCCACGTCGCCGTCGACGAGGTGCAGGATTTCTCGCCGCTCGAGATCCAGATCCTGCTCGGCTGCCTCGATCAACGAAAGAGCATCACGCTCGCCGGCGACACCCAGCAGCACCTGCTCGAGAACACCGGATTCACCTCGTGGGCGACCTTCTTCTCGCAGCTCGGCTTGCACGGTGCGGAGGTCAACACGCTCGAGGTCAGCTACCGCTGCTCGCGCCAGGTCGCGACGTTCGCGGCCGGCGTGCTCGGTCCGCTGCTCGAGGACGACACGCCGCTCCGCACCGTCCGCGAGGGGCCGACGGTGGAGCTCTTTCGCTTCGCCGATCACGGGGCCTGCGTCGCGTTCCTCGCCGAGGCGCTGCAAGAGCTCGCGAAGCGCGAGCGTCTCGCGTCCGTCGCCGTGCTCACGCCGTCACCCGAGCTGAGCGCGCTCTATGCCCGCGGGCTGATCGACAGCGAGGTCCCGCGCGCCCGTCAGGTCGTGTCGCAGGACTTCACGTTCGCGCCCGGCGTCGAGGTCACCGAGATCGAGCAGGTGAAGGGCCTCGAGTTCGACTACGTGATCCTGGTCGAGGTCAGCAGCACGCACTTCCCCGACCGCCCGGGCGCCCGCCGGCTGTTGCACGTCGGCGCGACCCGCGCCGTCCACCAGCTCTGGATGACGACGGTCGCGACGCCGTCGCCGCTGGTGCAGAGCGCGCTCGCCGAGGATCGCCCGGCGTGAAGCAGACCTTCTTCCTCGGTGTCTGCGTGCTGATCGGCTCGCTGCTCGTCGCCACCGCGATCGTGTCCCTGAACGCGCACGTGCGCGCGGTGTCGGACGACCTCTCCGTTTTGGCGCGCGAGGTCGCCGCGATCGGCGAGGACGTGAAGTCCCTCGCCGACGACATGGCCACGCTCACCGACGCGCTCACGCAGGAAGAAGGCGGCGCGGACGGGGACGAGCCCTGCCTCCCGTCCGATGTGCCGGCGCCGGGCGGCGTGTGAGCGCCGAGCGCAGCGCGCTCGTGTGAGCTTGCAGCGCGCGCGCTAGCGTTCGAGCCGAACGGCCGAGTCGACGGCGCTGCCGAGAAACCGGCTCGCGACCTTGATGAAGCGGTCGGGCACGTCGGTCACGAAGAACGACGTCGAGCCCGGTCCGCTCGCCGCTTCGAGCCCGTGCGCGGCGAGCGTACGCGCGACTTCGCGGGCGGTCTCGGTGGCCGAGTCGACGAGCTGGACCTCGGGGCCGAGATAACCGCCGATCGTGTTCGCCAGCAGCGGGTAATGCGTGCAGCCGAGCACGAGCGTGTCGATGCGGCTCTGGCGCAGGCTCGCGAGATACATCGCCGCGGCTTGCTCGGCGATCGCGTTGTCGACCCAGCCCTCTTCCGCGAGGGCCACGAAAAGCGGGCACGCGCGGGTGTAGATCTCGAGGCCGGTGTCGAGCGCGCGAAGCGCCCGCGTGTAGCTCCCGCTCGAAATCGTCCCCTCGGTGCCGATGACGCCGACCTTGCGGTTGCGAGTGGCGGCGAGCGCCGCGCGGGCGCCCGGCTCGATCACGCCGATGATCGGGACGTCGGTGTGCGTACGCAACATGTCGAGGGCGACCGCCGACATCGTGTTGCAGGCGACGACCAACATCTTCACGCCCTTGTCGAGCAGGAACTGCGCGTTCTCGAGCGCGTAGCGCGACACGACCTCGGCGGACTTCGTGCCATAGGGAAAGCGGGCCGTGTCCCCGAGGTAGATCAGGTGCTCGTTCGGCAACGCCTCGAGCATCCGGTGCACGACGGTGAGACCACCGATGCCGGAGTCGAAGACGCCGATCCCGGGCTCGCGCGTGCTCGTCGTGCTGCTCATCGCACGGCCAGGCGCGCGCCGAGCGCCTGCTCCGGGAGCGGCGGCGTCCCGAACACGCGCTGCCACACGTCGGGCGTCTCCATGCAGAGATAGAGCGGCACGTCCGGGAGCGCCTCCTCGACGAACGCGCGCACGCGGCGATACATGTCGACGCGGAGGGGTTGGAAGTCCCGCCATTTGCCGTCGGCGCTCGGCACCTGCTCACCGGCGAGAAGCGCCGTTCCGGGAAAGCGCGCGCGCACCTTCGTGCGAAGACCAGGCGAGAAACGCAGCGCGCCCATGCTGACCCACGCCAGACGATCCGCCGGCACGGTCGCAGCGACGGCCGCGACGAGATCGCGGTAGCCCTCTTCCCAGCCGGCATGCTCGATCATCGGATCGAGATGGACCCCGACCTTGTAGCCGGCGGCGAGCACGCGCCGCGCCGCCGCCAAGCGCGCGGCGATCGACGCGGTGGTGCCGTGCTCGGCGATCGCGACGGCTGCCGGCGGCGCCAACGACCACGAGACCACCACCCGATCCTTCGGATCAAGCGCGAGCAAACCGTCGACGGCGTCGGTCTTGGTCTTGAGCTCGAGGAGCCCGTTCCGGCGCGCCGCGAAGAACGGCACGAGATCGGCGCTGAGGCCCGTCAACGGATCGAGCGCCAGGCTGTCGGCGAGCTCACCCGTGCCGATGCGAAAATGGCGGTCGGTGTGGCGGTCGAGGACGAGCGCCAGCTCGGCGAGCGCGGCCTCCGGGTTCACGTAGGCCGTCAGCGGCGCCGTGTCGGCGAGATACTCCTGGAGAAAGCAGTAGCCGCAATCCATCGGGCAATTCGAGGCGAGGTTCATCACCAGATAATTGCAGCACGAGAGGCCACGAGTTCCCGCCGGGCACGCGCCGAGAAACGTTCCGCGGTGCGGAGCGAGCAGCAGGCGCCGTTTTGCCGCCGCGAAGTCGCCGCCGAGCAGAGCCTGCACTTCGCGCCGATCGTCGACGACGGTGAACGGCACGTCGGGACGCCGCTCGCGGCAGCGCCGCGCGATCGGCGTCTCCTCCGCTCCGCGCTCGACCATGATCGCGTCCGGCGTAAACATCCGGGGGTACGTACCATGCAGTCGGCGGCCCTGCCACGCCGGCCTCCCGGCCCGCCCTCAGAGCTGGAGGGCCATGTAGCGCACGCCCGGCAAGGGATTGGCGTAGTACGCCGCCGTTTCGGCGAAGCCGAACTCCGCATACAGGCGGCGCGCCTGGACCATGCGTTCGAGGGTGTCGAGCACCATGCGTCGACAGCCGAGCTCCGCACCCGCATCGATCGTCGCGCCGACGAGGCGCCGGCCGATCCCGAGGCCGCGGGCTGGCTCACGCACGAAGAGACGCTTCATCTCGCAGGTATCTTCTCCGATTCGACGAACGGCGGCGCACGCGACGGCAACACCGGCGTCCCGCGCCAAGAACAGGCGACCCGTTGGAGGCCCATACGTGGCGGGCAACGCGTCGAGCTCCGCCGCGAAACCCTGGAACGAAAGATCCTCGCCGAGCTCGGCCGCATACTCTTCGCAGAGGCCGCGGGCGCTCGCGTAGTCGTCTCGTGTCACCGCCGCGGCGATCGTGATGCGGGGCGCCGTCGCCAACCCGGTGAGCGCCGTCGCCGGCCACACGTAGCGTCGCACCGCCAGCGCGCTGCCGTCAGGCGAGTGCCAGCAATCGCCCCCCGCATCGCGCGCGCCGAGGTGGGCATAGAAGCGGCGCGCCGCGCGATTGCCGTCGAGCACCCAGAGATAGAGGCCGACGCCGGGATGGGTCGTACGATTCCACTCGGCCAACGCGGCGAGGAGCCGCGTGCCGATGCCCCGCCCATGCGCGTCGCGCCGCACGTGGAGATTGTCGAGCTGGGTGCCCCACGTCACATCGTCGGCAGCGTAGGCGCACGCGAAGCCGGTCACGCAGCCGTCCGCCTCCGCGACGAAGACGTGCTGGTGCGCCGCCGGCGTCGTGAGCCGCTCGCGCCACAGCGCCCGCCGCTCGCCGACGACATCGCCGTCGAGATAGGCGTCGCGCATCGCGCCCCGAAACGTCGTCTGCCAGCTCGCGGCGTGCAGCTCGGCGATCGCGTCGGCATCGCGTAGCGTCGCCGTGCGCACGATGAGCGCGCTCATGCGGGCCGTCCGGTCGAGCGCATCGCCCTCACCCTGCCCCGCGGCCTTCTGCAGATCACCCACGTGGTCGGGAGGACGCGCGCCACGTCGCGTTGGCTCGCGTCACAGAGACAGCCGCCGCCAATCGCGTCAGGGTTCATGGGGGCATGGCTACGCGTCCGTACGAGGTGACTCAAGCCGCCGACGGGTGCCAGTGCTGACGCGCGTCGGCACGCAGCTCTGACCCGACGACGGCGCAGAGGTCGACGACCGGGCGTCGATGGCGTTGGACGACCCTGCGACCGGAGCTCGCCCACCGCCGGTATTGCTCGCGGTTACCCGAGCACAGCTCGATCGGCCGCGCGTTGCATGCTCGCGGGAGCGTCTCGCGTCGCCCGTCTCAATCGAGCAACGCAAAGAGCCGGGCGAGGTCGCCCGCCATCCGCGCGCGGCCGAGCGCATCGAGAATCGCGTCGAGCTCCGCGGCCGAGCCGGCGCGGATCGTGAGCGTCACGACGCCGCCCTCGAGCACGGCCGGCGGGGCGATCGTCACGTTGCGCCCGAGATCGAGGGCGCGCACCGCGGCGACGAGCTCTTGCTCGCGCGCGACCAGCCGCGGATAGCGCAGCCGGCGGAGCGCCTCCTTCCAGCGCTTCCACCGGTCGGGCGGCGACCCGCCGCCGAGGAGCGCGGAGCGCAGCGCCGGCAGCGCGAGCACCGCGGTCGGACGCAGCGCATCGCGCGCGGCGATGTCGTCGAGCCAATCGAGCACGTCGGCGAGGTGACGCGGGCTCGGCCGCAGTGCCGTGACCACGTCCGCCAGCGCGGCCCGGTCGTCGTCGGTCCACGCCGTGGTGCGGGCGGCCAGTAGCTCCTCACGCGTCACGCGCGCCTCCACCATCGACGAAAGCGGCGAGGGCTCGGTAGCGCGCGGCTTCGTCGTCGCGTCCACGCCGGGCGGCGCCGCCGGCGAGCACTTCGCATTTCGCGCGCAGCACCGCGGCTACCGCCCGGCGCTCGTCGTCCAAAAGGTCTGCGGTCGCGAGCAGCTTCAGCAAGGCCGCCACACGATAGCGATCGAGACCCCACGTCGAACGCGAGAGCTGATCGGCGTGACCGCCGCGCTTCACCACCAGCGCCTCGTCGACGAGCCCGACCGGCTCGCGGAGCGCGATCCGGAGCCAGAGCTCGTAGTCCTCGCAGACCGGAAAGCTCTCGTCGAAACCGCCGAGCGCGTCGTAGAGGTCGCGCCGCACGATCACCGCGGACGGGCTCACGAGACAGCGCTCGAGGCAGCGCGGAAAAAGCCGCTCCTCCTTGCGGTGCCAGTCACGCGGATTGCGGTGCCGGCCTTGGTCGATCCAGCGCTCACCGGTCTGGGCGATGCGATAGGTCGGGCGAGCAGCGAGCCACGCCATCTGGGTCGCGAGCTTTGCCGGCAGCCAGAGGTCGTCGGAGTCGAGGAACGCGATCCACGCACTGTCCAGCGCGGCCGCCCCGGCGTTGCGCGCGGCCGCGACGCCGGCCGGTGCCGTGCGCAGCACGCAGCCGCGCAGCGCCGCGCCCTGCATCGCGTGCTCGGCAGCGCCAGCCGAGTCGTCCGACGAGCCGTCGTCGACCACAATGAGGGCCGCGTCGCGAAACGTCTGCGCGACGACCGACGCGACGGCCTCCCCCACCATGGCGGCCCGATCGCGCACCGGGACGACCACTGCGACCTCCGGCATCGCCGCGCCCTAGCGCGCGCGCCGGCCAGCCGCGCCGCGCGGAGCCCGCGTCCAATCGGCGATCGTCTTCCAGACCGCCGGCACGCCTTCACCGGTGACGGCCGAGAACGCCACGACGGGCACCACGTCCGTACCCGCGGCGGCGATCGCCTTCAACGCTTTCGCCTGCGCGCCGCGTTTCAGCTTGTCGATCTTGGTCGCGAGCACGAGCGCGGGAATCGTGAGCGTGCTGAGGAAATCGAGGAGCTGAAACTCCTCCTCCTCGAACCCACGCCGGACGTCGACGATCAGGATGACGCCGGTCAGGATGCCACGCGTGCCGAGGTAGCTCTCGACCAGTGGGCGCCAGGCGTCGCGGGCCGTGTGTGAGACCTTGGCGTAGCCGTAGCCCGGCAAATCGACCAGCACGAACAGGTCATTGATGTTGAAGAAGTTGAGCTGCTGCGTGCGGCCAGGGGTCGAGCTCGTGCGGGCGAGACCACGCCGGCCGACCACCCGATTGATCGCCGACGACTTGCCGACGTTCGAGCGGCCGGCAACGGCGACCTCCGGAAGCGACGGAGCCGGGAATTTCCCCGGCTCCGATGATGCTCCGACGAATGTGGCGCTCGTGACCTTCAGGTTCGACTCACGGGCGCCGTGCGGACGACTACGATGCGCCGCCCTGCGCTGCGATGCCCTTTTTCATGCCGGCGATCAGATTGTCGAAGGAGTCCTTGATCGCCGTCTTCTGCACGCTCACCGGGACGGGGATGTTGGCCTTGTCCTTCTGTTGAGCTTTGTAGACCACGATCGTGCCCTTGCCGTCCGGTGCCGGCTTGATCTCGTATGAGCCCGTGATGTCGACGAGGGAAGACTCGAGCGTCTTCAGGTCGACGCGCTTCGTCGCATCGTCAGCCTTGAGCTCCATGGTGAAGGCGTTCACCTGGCCGAGCGCGGAGACGCGATATTCGATCACCTTGGTGTTGCCTTCGGTCTTCACGAGCTTCGACTGCTGGTACTGCTCGGAGTACTTTTCGATGTCTTCCGGGCGCTGGAATGCCTGCCAGACCTTGTCGATCGGCTCGTCGATCGTCTTCTCGAGGCGGATGGTGAACACTCCGTCCTTCTTCTCGAGTACTTCACCTTGTTCGAGCTTGGGCGAACAGCCGGCTACGAGGACGGCCAACACACTCGCAGCGACTAGCCATGTCTTCATCATGAATCCTCCTTTTCGGGGCGTCCTACTCGCAGAAAGGCTTTTGGGTGACAAGCACCGGCCTTCAGTACCCGTCGCCGTCGCGCTTCGTTCCGAGGTCTTCCTCCGAGCGCGATGCGTTCTTGGGCTGGGTCACCCCGCTGAAATAGATGGTGTCGTCGCCCTTGAGCATCGAGGGCGTCACGACGTAGGTGCCGCCGAGCGACGGCCGCCAGATGTTCTTGGCGATGTCGAAATTGAGCCCCGTCAACACGTACGCGAAGCTGCCGGTGATCCCACCGAGCGTCGCGTAGACGAATTTGACCGGCATGTAGAAGATGTTCGTGAACACCGCTCCGACCCCGACGCCGAAATCACTGGCGTATTGATGCTCATCTTCCGCCAACGCGGGCCGTACCGTCATCGTCATCATTGCGGCCAGCACCGCCGCCACCACCATCATTCGTCCCTGTCGCGCCATCGGCTCCTCCTCCATTGGCCACCGCACGCCCGCACAGCCGGCCGTGCCTCACATCTCGGTGGCGCTACTCTTCCGTCCGCACCACGCTGCCTTCCGGCAGCACCGTCAGCAAATGCGCGAAGGCGCGACCGACATAGTCGGCGTCCTTCGATTCGAGCGTCACCTTCACCATGTACTCGGGGTGATTGATCTTGGGATACGAGCCGAGCAGCAGCTCGGGAAACGTCCGGAGCGTGTCGTTCAAGAACTCGGCGATGACACCTTCACCGACCTTCGTGTAGACGACCTTCAGACAATACGGGTCGGCATTGAAGCGGCTACGCAGGCTCTCGACCTTCGTCCGGAAGATCTCGGGAATGCCCGGGAGAATATAGATGTTCTCGACCTTGATCGTCGGGAAATTGATGCTCATGTCGGTGATGAGCTCGGCGCCCTCTGGCACCTCCGCCATCTTGAGGCGGGCCGCGTTGATCTTGTCGCCGTAGAAGCTGCGGAGGCGATCGGCGATGTCGGGATGGACGATCACTTTTCGTCCGAGCGCCAGGGCGACGCCTTCCATGGTGACGTCGTCGTGCGTCGGCCCGACACCACCCGAGGTGAACACGAGATCGTACGTTTCGTGATGGAAGCGGACCTCGCGCTCGATGATCGGGAGCTCGTCGGGGATGGTGGTGATGCGCTGCAACGTCACGCCGAGCGCGCGCAGCTCGGCGGCAAGGAACGGCGAGTTGGTGTCGACGACCTTTCCCGAAAGAATCTCGTTGCCGATGACGACAACGCCCGCCGACAAATCGCCCATGCCACCCTTCAGATCGAGATCGCGCCCTTGCGGAACTCGCTCACACCCAACCGTACGTTCACCAAGGCCGGCTTGCCGCAGCTGAGCGCGCGCTCGAGTGCCGGCCGGATCTTGCCGGGCTCCTCGACGTACTCACCGTGGGCGCCGACCGCCTCCGCGACCTTTTCGTAGTGCGTGAAATCGAGCTTGGTCGCGACGGAGCGTTCCTCGCCGTAGAGCTCGACCTGCCCGCGCCGGATCTGCATCCAGGCGGCGTCGTTGCCGATGACGCCGACGACGTTGATCTTCTGACGGACGAACGCCTCGTACTCGAGCCCGTTCAAGCCGAACGCGCCGTCACCGTAGACGATGATGACGTTGCTGCCGGGCTTGGCGAGCTTCGCCGCCATCGCGTAGCCGGGGCCGACGCCGAGGGTCCCGAGCGGGCCCGGATCGAGCCACTGGCCGATCTTCGAGATGCGGAGCACCGACGCCGCGGTCGCGACGAAGTCGCCACCGTCGCCGATGACGATCGTGTTGCCGTCGAGGACACCGTCGATCTCCTTGCAGAGACGGAGCGGGTTGATCGGCGCGGTGTCGGACTCCATTTCCTCGCGCATCGCCTCGAGGCGCTCGGCCTCTTGCACGCGGAGGCCCTTCACCCATTCCTTCACGGCGGAGCTGCCGCCCTTCGCCATGCCGGTGGCCGCCGCGGTGAGCGCCGCCATCACCATGCCGGTGTCGCCGGGAATGCCGACGTCGACGTGGCGGTTGCGTCCGATCTCACCGCCGTCGAGGTCGACCTGGATGAGCTTGGCTTGTGGATTCAGGTGGCTCGCGCGGCCGTAGCCGAGGCGGAAGTCGAGCGGCGTGCCGAAGATCAGGATGACGTCGGCACCGCGGAGCGCCTCTTTCCGCGTCTTGGTGAAGAAGTTCGGATGCTCGGGCGGCAGCGAGCCGCGGGCCTGGCCGTTCACGTAGACCGGGAGACCGAATTGCTCGACGAACGGCTCGTAGGCGGCGCGGTTCTTCGACCAGAAGAGCTGGCTGCCGACGAGCGCGACCGGCTTTTCGGCCTTGCTGAGGAGCGCGATCGCCTGATCGACGTAGGCCGGATCGGGGTACGCGCCGGCGGCCGTCCGCGCGCCGGTCGGGAACACGAGCTGATCCTCGGCGTAGGAGTCGAAGAGGAAGTCGACCGGCATCTCGAGGAACACCGGACCCGGAACGCCGGTGGTCGCGATGCGGAAGGCCATGCTCACGTACTCGGCGAGACGACGCGCTTCGGGGACCGAATGCGACCACTTGGTGATCGGGCGCATCAGATCGACGTGGTTCATGTCCTGCAGCGAGCCCATGTCTTGCAGGCTGCGCGGGCCCTGCCCCCCGATGATCAGCATCGGGATGTTGGCGCGCCAGGCGCTCGCGACGCCCGTCACCGCGTCGGTGAGGCCGGGCCCGGCGGTCACGACCGCAACGCCGGGCTCACCCGTGACGCGCGCCCAGCCGTCCGCGGCATGCGACGCCGTTTGCTCGTGGCGCGTATCGACGACGCGAATGCCGACGTCGAGACAACCGTCGTAGATCGGCATCACGTGCCCACCGCACAAGGTGAAGATGTGCGACACGCCTTCGTTCTTGAGCGCCTTGGCGACGATGCGCCCGCCGTGGAGTTGGCTCATGTGGTGTGGGTCCCCCGTGGGTGAAAAGACGCGGCACTTATACTGCCTGCCGTGCGACCCCCGCAAGGCGAGCAGCCGCGAAAACGGGCCGGCGCGCGCGCCGAACGACGAGCGCCGTCAGACGAACGTCAGGTCGACGCCGTGGAGGTCGGGAAAGTGCTCTTCGAGGTAGGCCTTCAGCCGGCGCTTCACCCGGTTCTCGATCTGCCGGACGCGCTCGCGGCTGATGCCGTAGCGATCGCCGATGTCCTGCAACGTCAGCGGATCCTCGGCGAGCAGGCGATGGTCGAAGATCACGCGGTCCTTGTCTTTCAGCGTCAGGCCGAACTCGCGAATGCGCTCACCGACGAGCGAGCGGAACTCGGCGTCCGCGACCGCTTCCTCGGCGTTGCGGACGCCGCTCGGCAGCACGTCGAGCATGTTCGAGTCCTCGCCGTCGCGGAGCGGCGTGTCGACGGAGAGGTCGCTCGCACCGAGACGCTGCTGCATCTCGATGATTTCTTTTTCTTTGACGCCGAGGCGGTCGGCGAGCAGCTTCGGTGCCGCGACGAACCCTTCGCGCTCGAGTCGATCCTTCTCCTTCTGCAGGTTGAAGAAGAGCTTGCGCTGCGCCTGGGTGGTGCCGAGCTTCACCATGCGCCAGTTGTTGATGACGTACCGGATGATGTACGCGCGAATCCAATAGACCGCGTAGGACGGGAACCGCACGCCACGATACGGGTCGAAATTCTTGACCGCCTCCATCAGGCCGATGTTGCCCTCCTGGACGAGGTCGAGGAGAGTCCGGAACGACCGCTGGTACTCGCGCGCGATCATGACGACGAGACGGAGGTTGCCGGTGACGAGCTTGTACGCGGCCTCGACGTCTTGGCTGGTCTGGTACTGCACCGCGAGCGCGTGCTCCTCTTCGCGCGTCAGCAGTGGGTAGCGGCGGATCTCGGTCAGGTAGCGCTGCAGCGGATCGGAGGCGACGAGCGCGCTCGCGTCCTCGTCCTTCTCGTCCTTGGGTTCTCGAGGATCTCGAGCATCGGGCTCGTCGTGATCGTCGATCGTCTTGATCGGCTTGATCTCGATCGCCTCGGGCTCGTCGTCTGCGACGAGCTCCACCTCGACCTCGCGCTCGTCGTCCTCGTCGGCGTCGAGCTCGTCGTCGCCTGCTGGCTCGCGAACGGCGGCGGGGCTCTGGTCGGCGCGATCCCGAGCTCCGCGCCGGCGCGGGCTCACTCGTCGCCCCGCGAACGTCGCCCGCCGGAAGCGAGACCGCGCTTCACCCCGTCGACGAGATTCGCGAGAATCTCGTCGAACTGGCGCCGCATGGCGATCATGTCGTCACGCATGTGCAGGATGACCTCGGCGCCCGGCAAATTCACTTCGAGCTCCTCGGTCAGCAACGTGATGAACCGCACGCGCTCGATGCCGTCGGCCGAGATCACGACCACGTCGTCGAGCGTGCGCTTGAGATCGATGAGCCCTTCGTGCTCCAGCCGCTCGATGAAGTCCGCCGAGCACCCGAGACGGGCGGCGGCTTCCGGCAGCGGCACGTACTTGCTCGACATCGTCAGAGCGTGAGTCCCGCGCGGGGGCTCTCCTCATAGCCGGCTTCGAGTGCCTGGACGGCCTCGCGAATGCGCTCGTCGCCATCGCGTGGCACGTGCACCTGCAGCACGACGTACAGATCACCACGCGCTCCGCCTTTCATCGCAGGCACACCCTTGCCACGCAACCGGAGCTTGCTGCCGCTCTGGCTCGCGGGCGGCACCTTCAGCTTCACGGTTCCGTCCGGGGTCGGGACGTCGATGGTGGCGCCGTGCATGGCTTCGCCGATGGTCACCGGCACGTTCAGGTAGAGATCGAGGTCGCGGCGCTCGAGGCGCGGATGCGGGCGGATCTGTGCGATGATGTAGAGGTCACCGGGCGCCGCACCGCCGCGTCCCGCGCCGCCTTTGCCGGCGAGCCGGATGCGCTGGCCGTCGGCGACCCCAGGCGGGATCTTCACGTTCAGCTTCTCGAGCTTCTCCGTGATGCCGCGACCCTGACACGCCGGACAGGCTTGCGTCGGGATCCGTCCCGAACCGTTGCAGCGCTCGCAGCGCCGACCGAAGGACATCGGGCCGCTCCCCATCTTGATCTGGCCGCGCCCGCGACATTCGGGACACTGGATGCCTGGTCCCTGGCCGCCGGTGCCGTGACAGACGGCGCACTCCGTCGGCTTGGTGAGCTGCACGGTCGCCGTTGTGCCGCGAATGGCGTCGAGGAGATCGATCGCGAGCGTCGTCTCGACGTCGGCACCCTGCTCCGCCGCCGGCGCGCCACGACCGCCCCCGCCTCCGCCGAAGATGTCGCCGAAGATGTCCTCGAAGCTCGAGTAGCGGCTGCCGCCGGCGCCACCAGCGCCCATCGACTCCTGGGCGCGCTTGAACTCGCGGGCACGCCCGGCATCGAAGCCCGCCTGCAGACCCTCTTCGCCGAACTCATCATATGCCTTGCGCTTGGCGTCGTCCGACAGGACATCGTACGCGAACGACACGCGCTTGAACTTCTCTTCGGCGTCGCTGTTCCCGGGATTGACGTCGGGATGATGCTTCCGCGCCAGCTTGCGGTAGGCCTTTTTGATCTCGTCGGCGGCCGCACCGCGCTTGACCCCGAGATCGGCATAGAGATCACGTGTCGCCATGGGTGATTAGAGCCCGGCCGACGCGGGGAACAGGACGCGCGCCCGCCGGGCGCACGCTCCTGAGATGATCGGCAGAGGTGGTGGGAGGTTCAGCTGGCCGGCTCGATCGCTGGGGTGCTCGCGACCGGGGGCGCCATCTTCACTTTGCCGGCACCGATTTCACGGAGCGCGGTGACCACTTCCTTGTTGTCGCTTTCGAGCAAAGGCCGCGAGCCCTTGAGCAACTGCTTCGCGCGCTTGGTAGCGAGCAAGACGAGCTGGAAGCGGTTCTCCACGTTCTCGAGGCAATCTTCGACGGTGATTCTGGCCATGCGGTTCTCCTACCGAGCCTGGTTCTTAGGCTTCGGCTCTTGTACCGGAATCAAAGGAGCAAGGAAACTCTAGGGTTACCCTGGGAATGCTTGACAGGCCGGGGGGGCGCCGATACCCGGCCAGCATGGGGGTCTTGGCGCGTTTGCAAGAGCGGTCGGGTAGCCCGCGCGTCCGTCTGGCGCGCGCGCTCCGTGGGGCCTATCTCGACACGCGGCGCCTAGCGATCCAGCTCCGTCGTCACGCCGAGCGCGTCCCCTACCCCGGGTTGGGACCCCAACTGACGCGGCTCGCCGAACACGCGGATGGTCAGGCCGCCCTCCTGGTCGACGAGCTCCGTGCGCTGGCGGGCAACACCAACCAGGCCGACACCCTGACCCCGCGCGCCGGCCGGAATCACTGGGAACGGCTCACCTTCGACCTCGCCGACCTCAGCGCGCTCCACCGGCGCTACGCCGAGATCGCACTCCAATGGGACGTCGCATTCCCCGCGACGGTCGCGACCGTCGATCAGCTCGCCCGCACGACCGGGGCGATGATCGCCGCGATCCGCGCGATGGTCGCCCGCAGCGACCCGCACGCTGACAACTGACGGCGTCATCGACGACTGCCGTCAGGGGGTGCGGAGCGCGAGAAAGAACTCGCGATTGCCGGCCGGGCCGAGGAGCGGCGACGCGATGAGCCCGTCGATCGCGAGCCCGAGCTCGGTCACGGCGCGCTGCATGTCCGCCAGCACTTCGGTGTGGAGCGCCGCCTCGCGCACCACCCCGCCCTTCCCAACGCGGCCCTTGCCGACCTCGAACTGCGGTTTCACCAGCGCCACGATCCGGCGCCGCGCGTCGAGGACGCCGACCACCACCGGCAAGATCAGTCGGAGCGAAATGAACGACGCGTCGATCGTCACGAGCTCGATCGGCTCCGGGAAGTCGGCACGGGTCAGCGTACGCACGTTGGTGCGCTCGCGACTCACCACGCGCGGATCGTTCCGCAGCTTCCACGCCAGCTGCCCGTAGCCGACGTCGACGGCGTACACGCGCCGGGCCCCGCGCTGCAGCAGGCAATCGGTGAAGCCACCGGTCGACGCCCCGACGTCGAGCGCGACGCAATCGGTGACGTCGATCGCGAGCGCGGCGAGCGTGGCGTCGAGCTTGGCCCCGCCACGGCTGACGAACGGGTGGGGCTCACCGCGCACTTCCAGTGGCACGTCGAGCGCGAGCCGCGTCCCCGGCTTGTCGACCGCGACATCGCCCGAGAACACGGAGCCCGCCATCACCAACCGCTGCGCGCGCTCGCGCGTCTCCGCGAGACCGCGATCGACCAACAGCTTGTCGACGCGTTCCTTGGCCATGGGGAGCGGTGCCCGTCCTAGCAGGCGCGTTCGACTACGAACGTCGCGATCGCGCGGAGCGGGGCCGCCGGCACGCCGAGCACGTCGGTCGCCGCGTAGCACCGTTCCAGAAGCTCGCGCGCGACGCGGCGCGCCCCGTCGAGTCCGAGCACCGCCGGATAGGTCGCTTTGCCGTGCGCCGCATCGCCACCGACACGCTTGCCGGTGACGGACGTCGGCGCCGTCGCGTCGAGGATGTCGTCGGCGATCTGGAACGCGAGGCCGAGCGCGCGGCCGTAGTCGGCGAGCGCGGCACGCCGCGGACCGGCCGCGTTGCCGGCGACGGCACCGGCGTCGACGGCCGCCGCAATCAGCGCCGCCGTCTTGCGCTCGTGAATGGACTCGACCACGGCGCGATCGGCGGCAACACCCTCGGCTTCGAGGTCTGCCACTTGGCCGCCCACCATGCCGCCCGCACCGGCCGCGACGGCGATCGTTCCGATCAGCTCGAGCGCCCGCGTCGGGTCGACCCCCACCCGCTGCGCGCCCTCGGCCGCCACGCGGAAGGCCTCGGTGAGGAGCGCGTCGCCGGCGAGAATGGCGAGCGCTTCGCCGTAGACGACGTGCACCGTCGGCCGCCCGCGCCGGAGCTCGTCGTCGTCCATCGCCGGCAGGTCGTCGTGCACGAGCGAATAGGCATGCACGAGCTCGATCGCGCAGCCGAACGGTAGCGCCAGCTCGGGCGCCGCCGGCACCGCTTCGCAGGCGGCGAGCGCGAGGATCGGCCGCACGCGTTTGCCTCCCGAGAGCACCGCATAGCGCATCGCCTCGAGGAGCCGAGGCGGCGTGCTCTCATTCGGGCGAAGCGCCTGCTCGAGCGCGGCTTCGACCGTCGCGCGCCGCTCGGCGAGGTAGGACTCCAGGTTCACTCCGACTCCGGCTCGAGCGCGCGAGTGCGGAGCTTGCCATTGCCATCGCGGGTCAGGATCTCGATGCGCTGCTCGACCGCACCGAGGCGCTCGTTCAGCGTCTTCACGAGCCCGACCCCGCGCTCGAACGCGGCGAGCGAGTCTTCGAGCGTGAGCTCGCCGGATTCGAGCCGTGTCACCGTCGCCTCGAGCTCCGCGAGCCCGTCTTCGAACCGCAGGGGATTGCCGTCGGCCGTCATTCCTCACCCTCCCTCGTCGTCTTGGTCGTGCGCATGGCGCGCGGGGCACGCCGGCGCGGCGCGTCTCCCATCCCAGCACCCGGATCCTCCTCGATGCGTGCCTGCACGGTGCCTTCCGCGAAGCTGATCTCGACCGCATCGCCGGGTGCGAGCGCTGCGGCGGCCCGCACGAGCGTGCGTTCCGGCAGGCGCCGGACGAGACTATAGCCGCGTCCCAGCACCGCAAGCGGGCTCAGCCCGTCGAGCGCGCCCGCGGCCCGCCCCACCCGATCACGCGCGACCGTGAGCGCGCGGCGACCGGAGAGATCGAGCCGATGCCGCAGCGCCGCGATGCGCGCGGTCAGCGCCTGCGCGCGGCCCTGCGGATGTTGCATCGCGAGCCGGTGCGCGCTCCCGTCGATCGTGCCGCGCGCGCTCGCGAGCCGACGCGCCATCGCGACGTCGAGCCGGCGCGCCAGCGCGTCGTTCGCGGCACGCAGCTCTTGCACGCGCCGACGCGGGTCGCGGAGGCGCTTGGCCATTTGGTCGAGCTGCCGGCGCTCGCGCGCGCTCCGCCGCAGCAGCGCCCCGGCCAACCCCGCTTGCCCGCGCGCCACCAGCGCGCGCAAATCGGCGACCCGCGGCACGACCATCTCGGCAGCGGCCGTCGGTGTCGGCGCTCGGCGATCCGCCACGAAGTCCGCGATCGTGAAGTCGACTTCGTGCCCGACCGCCGACACGATCGGGAGCCGCGACGCCACGATCGCCCGCGCCACCGACTCTTCGTTGAACGACCAGAGATCCTCGAGCGAGCCACCGCCACGACCCACGATCAACACCTCGAGATCGGGGTAGGCGTTCAAGTCGGCGATCGCCTGGCAGATCTCGGCCGCGGAGCCGACGCCTTGCACCCGCACGGGCCGGACGACGACGTGGAGCGCGGGACAGCGGGAGCGCAGGATCACGAGGATGTCGTGCAACGCGGCGCCGTTCAGCGCGGTGACGACGCCGACACGAGCCGGGAAGTACGGCAGCGCACGCTTCCGCCGGTCGTCGAAGAGGCCCTCGGCGGAGAGCCGCGCCTTCAGCTGTTCGTACGCGAGCTGGAGCGCGCCGCGGCCTTGCGGCTCGAGCGCGTCGACGTAGAGCTGCAGATCACCGCGGTCGGGGTACAGATCGACGCGCCCGCGGACGATGACCTCCTGGCCGTCGGCGGGACGAAACACGAGCGTCTGGGCCGCGCTCCGGAACATCGCACAGCGCAGCTGACTCCGGTCGTCCTTCAACGTGAAGTAGATGTGACCGGAGCTGGCGGCCTTCAGATTGGAGATTTCGCCGGCAACGAGCACGCTGCCGATCTCCGAGTTGAGGGCGCCTCGCACGAGCGCGGTCAGCTGCGTGACCGAGAGCGGCGCGGGCGCTCGACGTGGACGCGCAACCACCATGGCGCGCCGACCCTAGCCCGAAACGTGCGTCAGGTCGACGACAAGCGCTGACGGAAGGCTCATCGCACGAGCGCGGAAACGGGCACCACCTCGATGCCCTGGCGCGCCGCTTCGGGCAGCCACTTCGCGAGCGCGGCGAGCGTCACCGGGTGGGGATGACCGATCGCAATGGCCGCTCCCTCCTCGCGAGCGACCCGCGCCGCCCGCGCGAGCGCCTTCGCGACCGCCGCCGGTGCTTGATCGTGATCCAGGAAGACGTTGCGCTCGGCGAACGGGACCTGCAGTTCCGCTGCGATCTCGGCCGCGACCGACTCGGAGCTGGTCTTGCTGTCGAGGAAGAAAAGGCCACGCGCACGGAGGGCCCCGAGCAGCGTGCGCATGGCCCGCGGGTCGCTCGTGAAGCGCGATCCCATGTGGCCGTTCACCCCGACGATGTACGGCACCGCCCGCAGATCGCGCTCGAGTTGATTCTCCATGTGCGCGGGCTCCATGGCGGTGCGAAGAAAACCCTGACCGCCCTCCATGGCAGCGGCACGCGCGGGCTCGAGCGGCAGGTGGAGGATCACCTCGCGACCGCCGGCCACGGCCGCTGCGGCGACCGCCGCCGACGCCGATCGAAACGGAATCACCGCGATCGTGACGGCCGGCTCGAGCGCCAACACTTCTTTCGCGGTTTCGAGACTGTCGCCGAGGTCGTCGATGACGATCGCCACGCGCAGCCCGCGTCGTTTCGCGGGCGCCGGCGCTGCCCCTTCGCGCCCGGCGGCCGCGGGGGCCGCCCGCACCGCGCCGTCAGCCGGACGCGCCTGGTGCGGCGCGGGCGCCACGCGCGGCCCGGGGACGACGCTGCGCGGCGGGGCCAACGACGGAGCCGGCAAATGACGCGGCCGGAACCAGAACGCCGTTGCCCCGAGCGCGAGCACCGCCACACTGACGAGGGCCACCCGACCGCGACCGACGAGAGCACGACGGCGCGTGGGACGCGTCGTGCGCGTCTTGCGAACTTGGCGCCGTGCTCCGCTCACCACCCCTCCACCACTTCACCACTTCCGCAACGACCGAGCCCACGGCCCGGTCGCACCGCAGTGTTACTCTTCGCGTTTCGCGACGAGCGTCTTGAAGACTTTCCAGCTCTTCAGCAGCTCGACCGCGTGATCGAGCTGGGGGTCTTTCCCCATCTCGCCTTCGCGGATGCCGACCTCGCCTTCCGGCTCGGGCATCTCTTCCTGGGGCTGCTCAGGCTCGCCGTCGGGATCGGTGACCTCGGTCCGCGGCGGCTCGCCCTTCTTGTTCTCGAAGTGGCGCGGCAGGTTGGCTTCGCGGAGCCCGACCGTGCGCCCTTTGCCGTTGTCGCCGACCCGCGCCATCAGGATGTTCTCCATGACGATGTCGGGCACGATGCCGGTCGCCTGAATCGAGCGCCCGCTCGGGGTGTAGTAACGCGCCGTCGTGAGGCGGAGCGCCGAGTTGTCGTCGAGGGGCAAGATGGTCTGGACGGAGCCTTTGCCGAAGGTCGTGGTGCCGAGGATGACGGCGCGCTTGTGATCCTGCAGCGCGCCCGCGACGATCTCCGACGCGCTCGCGGTGCCGCCGTTCACCAGCACCACCATCGGGAAGTCGGTGTAGCTACCGGGCCGACGCGCGAAATACTTCTGCTTCTGATTCTCGAGGCGGCCGTCGGTGTAGACGATCATGCCGGCGTCGAGGAAGAGATCCGAAACCTTCACGGCCTGCGTGAGGAGCCCGCCGGGATCGTTCCGGAGATCCAGGACGACGCCTTCGATGCCGCCCTCGCGCGTCCATGTATCGAGCGCGCGCTCGACGTCGTTGGCGCTGCGCTCCTGGAACTGCGCCAGGCGAATGTAGCCGTAGCCCTTGTCGAGCCACTTCGACTTGACGCTCTGGACCTTGATGACCTCGCGCACGAGCGAGACGTCGAAGAGCGCGTTCATGCCCTCGCGCTTGAGCGAGATGATGACCTTGCTGCCCTTCGGGCCGCGCATCTTCTTCACGGCCTCGACCAGCGTCATGTCCTTCGTGAACTCGCCGTCGATCTTGATGACCTGATCGCCGGCTTTCACGCCCGCGCGCGACGCTGGCGTGTCTTCGATCGGCGAGACGACGGTGAGCACGCCGTTGCGCACGGTGATCTCGATACCGAGACCGCCGAAGCTGCCCTTCGTGTCGACCTGGAGCTCTTTGTAGAGGTCGGGGGTGAGGTAGGCGCTGTGCGGGTCGAGCGAGGTGAGCATGCCGTTGATGGCGCCCTCGACCAGCTGCTCGGTCGTGACGTCCTCGACGTAGTTCTTCTGGACGATCGCGAGGATGTTGGTGAACGTCTGCAGATTCTCGTAGGCGGCGTCTTTGCCGACGGCATCCACCCGTTGCACCGCATTCCCGCCCGAGAACAGCAGCGCGAGGATCGCGAAGAACGCGAGAAAAAGAGTGAGGCTCCGTCGCCGAGCTGCCATCGTGTGAGACTCCGTTCGGGTGGAAAGTCGGGCAACTATACAAGACGAGGCTACCGTCGCAAAGGTAGAGAGCGCTTTCGTTCCGATGAGGGACGCGCACGAGCGCTGGCGGGTCATGGACGCGCGCCCTCCGAGGCGGCGAGACTGCGCAGATAGGTGACGACCTCCCACTTTTCGGTCTCGTCGAGCACCCCGTGGAACGACGGCATCGCCGTCCCAGGCTTGCCGACGCTCACCCGATAGAAGAGGTAGGCATCGCTGTGCTGCGCAAGCACCACCCCAGCCCGAAAGTTCGCCGGGGGTGGGGTCAATCCAACCGACGCGGGTCCATGACCGTCGGCGTGCTCACCGTGACAAGTCGCACAGTTCGCATGGAAAACCCGACTGCCGGCCTCGATCGCCGCAGCTCCCGCCAGGGGATTCCGCTGCGCCGCGAACTCCGGCGGCAGGTCTTCCCGCGGACGGGCCGGTCCGCTCAGGGGAACGAGCCACCAGGCGGCCGCCGCAGCCGCGCCGAGCGCCGCCACGACCACCGCCCGCACCCGGCTCACGACCGTGCCGTCTCCGGAGTACCGAGGCGGGTCGTGAACCAGTACGCGCCCCCGACCAGGACCGCGAGCACGAGCACGGCTTGCACGAGCAGCGGCTCGACGAAGGGATAGATCGCGAGCCAATCGCGCAGCCACGCGACGTTCGGCACCGGCGCCGGCGTGACTCCGATCCACCCCGCCTCTTGCAACTCGCGAATGCCGCCGCCCGCGAACTTGAACGCGAGTACGTAGAGCAGCACGCCCGTCACCGCGAAGAAGGGCCGGATCGGAATGCGAACCCCGTACCGGAAGAGCGCGAAGCCGATGATCGCGAGCAGCACGCTGCCGAGCCCGAACCCGCTCCATACTGCCGACGCACCGGCCGTCGCTTGCGCGCGCCCGAGCAGCGCCTCGTAGAACAGCACGGTCTCGAAGCCCTCCCGGAACACGACCAGGAAGGCGAGCACGAAGAGCGCCGCGCGGCGGCGCGAGCTGAGCGCGCCCTCCAGCTTGTTGCGCACGAAAGCCTGCCAGCGCCGCGCCTCTGCCTTCGAGATCAACCAGTACGACGCCGAGAAGAGGACCGCGGCCGCGATCAGCATCGTGATGCCTTCCAGCGCCTCGCGCGCCTGGCCGTCGACCGGCATCACGAAGCGCGTGACCGCCGCGAGCGCGAAGCTCGCTACCACCGCGGCCCCGGCGCCGACATAGAGCAACCACCGCTTGTCGGGCTGCCCGACCTTCACGAGATACGCGGCGAGCGCGGTCAGCACGAGGATCGCCTCGAAGCCTTCCCGGAGGATGATCAGCAGCGCATCGACGAAGACGCTCGACGCGCTCCCGCCGGTGCCCGCCTCGCCGCCGAGCCGATCCAGCATCGCCGCGAGCGCTTCGGCCTGCGCGCGGACGTCCGTCGCCGGCGCCCCGCCCTTCATCGCCGCCACGAGGCCGAGCCAACGGACCTCGAGATCGGTGTAGCGCGACGGGTCGCGTCCTTTGAGGTCGGCGTCCGCGGGCGAGGTCTCGAACGTGAGGAACGCGTCGCCGACGGCGAGGTGCGCGTCGGGGGCCGGATAGCTGGCCGCCGCAGCCCGAATGGCCGTCGCGAGATCCGCGGCCGTCGCACCGGCCGTCGCCGGGATCAGGGCAGTCACGAGCACGAGCAGCACGACGGCGAGCCGACCGCGCAGCGCGCTCATACGTCCTCCGCGCGTCGTCGCGGAAGCGGCAGCTCGAGGTCCGCGGGCGCCGCGAGCCGCGGGCGCCCCACCGACCCGAGCGCCGGGGGATGGACGTGAATGCGGACCGACGTCGTACCCTTCGGCAGCGTAAGCGTCTTCCCGTAGTGCGAGAACACCGAGAGCAGCGGGTGCAGCTCCGCGCTGCCGACGGCCGCGCCGTCCGCGACGAACGTCACATCGACGCTGGCGCGCGGGACGAGCTGCCCGCTCTCGCGATCGATCAGCACGACCTCGATGTGGTTGGTGGCATCGGGCGCGACGGCCTCGAGCTCGGTCTTGCCGTCCTTCCAGAGCCAAACGGGCTCGGGACCTTCGAGGATCAATCCGACGCGATACGGACCCGCGTCGTGCAACGACCCGGCTTCGGCGACCGCCTGCAGCACGTCGTCGCCGACGCGGTAGTCCTGGGCGGTGGCCGTCACCGGCCGCGCGTCGAACGCGAGCGCGTGCGCGCGGACGTGGGCCTGCATCGTCGCGGTCGCGGGCGTCACGAACACGTTCAGCATGTCGCCGTGCCGGGCGTACGCCGGCGGCGAGACGCGCACCGTAATGGTCACCGGCCCGTCGTCGGGGAGCGTGACGTTGGCACCGTATTGATGGATGTCGCCCCAAACCTCGGCGAGATGCGACTCGATGCGCTTTCCTTGCCCCTCGATCGTGACGTCGACCTCGGCAGCCGCGAGCGGCCGCTTCGTACGCTTCTCGCGGACGACGGCCGCCAGATACACGGTGCCCGCCGGGGCGGTGGGCGCAGGCGCGAGCGTCTCGCCGGTGCGGACGAAGAGCGCCTGGGCGCGATCGGTGAGGAGGCCGATCCGATACTCACCCGCGAGCTCCTCGGCGGCGATCGTCTGGTCGGCACGCGCCGTCGCGAGGACGGTGCCGCGAATCGACTCGGGCACGGTGCCGGCGAGCGCGTCCTGCACCATCGCGATCGCGGCGTTCGCGGCGTCGACGACCGTCGCATGCGGGGCTTTTTGCGCGACCCCGTCGTGCACCTTCGCGAGGTGCGCGGCGAGCGTGTCGGCCGCCGTTTGCTCCGGCAACCCACCCGCGGCGCGCCAGACCCCGAGCTTCCGCTGGGCCTGCTCGGAGAAGAGCTCCGTTTCGGCGTACTCGGTGGCGTCGACGACGCGACCCCCTTCGGCCGCGACGGCGTTGGCGTACTCTTGCCGCACCAGCTTCAACGCGCCCAAGAGCTCGCCCGCGGCTTGCTGCGCCGCCGCCTCCGGCTTCGGCGCCGCGGCAACCGGAGCGTCGTCAGACGGTGAGCGCGAGCAGCCGACGCCGACCGCGAATACCAGCGCCGACACCGCGACGAAGAATGACTTGGTGAAAGTGAGAATCATTCTCGGCTACACTCCGTCCTGCAGCGTGTCAATTCGGGCTCGGCGCACGCGCGCGATCTTGCAAGGTCGTGCCTGCGCCGGTACGAGAAGGCCGTCGATTCGAGACGTGGAGGTGTGGGGATGCGGGTCGAAAAACAGCTCTCGGTCTTCCTCGACAACAAGCCGGGATCACTCGCGGCCACCTGTCGCGACCTGGCTGAGCACGACATCAACATCGAGGCCATCAGCATCGCGAACCTCGTGGATCATTCCGTCGTGCGCATGATCGTCTCCGATCCGCGCGCCGCCGAGCACCTGATCGGAGAATCCGGCACGCTCGTGATCGTCCACGACGTGCTCGCGGTCGAGCTCCCCGATCAGCCCGGCTCGATCGAGCGCCTCGCGCGGACGCTCGGCCGCGCCCGCATCAACATCGACTACATGTACGGCTCGAGCCGCGCCGCGGGCCACGGACCGGCGACAGTGTTCCTGCGCGTCTCCGATCTCGCCAAGGCGAAACGCACGCTGAAGACGCGGTCACGCGCCCGCGCCACGCGCACATAGATCTACAGCCCCACCCACTCCCCACGTTCGATCAGCTTCCGGAACGCGGCGACGCTTCCCGGCGCGTCCCAATGCCGCGGGCCGATCTCGTGCGCGACGACGGTGCCGTTGCGGTCGATCACGAACGTCTCGGGATAGCCCGTCACGCGATAGCGATCGGCGACCTGCAGATCGGGATCGAGCAGCACCGGGAACGTCAGCTGATTCGCCAGCACGAAGCGCTCGATGACCTCACGCTTCGATTGATCGCTGCTGACGGCGAGCATCTCGAAATCGCGGCCGGCGAGCGTCGTGTAGAGCGTCTGCATCGCCGGCATTTCTTGTCGGCACGGCTCACACCAGGTCGCCCACACGTTGACGAAGACGACTCGGCCCTTGAGGTTGGCGAGGCGAATCGCGTTGCCCTTCAGATCGGCGAGCGAGAACTCCGGGGCCGCTTTGCCGATGAGCGCGCCACCGCCGCCGCCCGGTCGGCAGCCGCTCACACCAGCGAACGCTAGCGCCGCGAGCCCACCGCCGCAGTAGGCGAGTGCCTCCCGCCGCGAGAGCGCGTGCGCCGTCACGACTCGCGCCGTCCCGACGCCGGCGCCTCGACCAACGTCGGCTCCGAGCTCCGCCAGATCTGGATCGCGCCGATCGCCATGATCGCGAGGCTGATGAGCTGGGCCTCCGAGAGCCCCCAGACGAGCTTCGGATTGATGCGGATGAACTCGACCAGGAACCGCACCGCGCCGCTCAACAACAGGTACATCCAGAGCATGTAGCCGTCGACGTGCGGCGTGAGACGGCGGCGCCAGAGGATCAGGAACACGAGCCCGTAGCCGATCGTCTCGTACACCGGGGCGGGATGGACGCGGACGTCGATCGGGAGTCCGGCGTCCTTCGTCCACTGCTCCCAGCCGATGATCGCGTGTGGGAAGCTCATGCCCCAGGGCAGCGTCGTCGGGACGCCCCAATCGCCGTCCCCGGCGAGCTGGCACCCGATGCGCCCGATGGCTTGGCCGACGGCGAGCGCGGGCGCGATGCAGTCCGTCACCCGCCAATACGGCAGCCCCTTCCGCCAGATGACGTACGACACGGTGAGGAAGCCGCCGATCAGCCCGCCGTAGAAGACGAAGCCGGCGCCGGTGAACACGAACGCCAGCGGATCGGCGACGAAGCCGCGCCAGTCGTCGAGGAACGAGAGCACCCGCGAGCCGACGATGCCGCCGACCGCCGCCCACAACGTGAACGTCGATGCGAGCTCCGGATCGAGTCCCTTCCGTCCGAGCTCGCGTTGCACGACGTTCCCGGAGGCGAGAAACGCGATCGCCAGCATCACCCCGAAGCTGTAGACGGTGACCGGACCGATCGAGAAAATTTCCGGATGCACAGCGGCGGACCATACCGGAAGGGTGCCACGAGCGCGAGGTGGGTCGGTCGATCATGCGCGGGGACGATCGCGCCGGGATTGCCTCGCCGCGCCGGCGCGCCTACATACGCGGGCATGGCGCAGGCGGGCTTCTGGGCGGTGTCGTCGGGCAAGATCAGTTTCCGCCGCGACGGCCGCTGGTACTCCGACGACGAGCCCGTCAACAACGCGCGCATCGCGAAGCTCTTCAGCAAGTGTCTGCGCCAGACCGACGACGGACGTTGGCAGATCGCCATGGCCGACGAAAAGGCGTTCGTCGAGATCCAAGATACGCCGTGGGTGGTCACGGGCATCGGCGGCGACGCCGCGGGCGGCTTCACGCTGCGGCTGAACGACGACAGTGCAGAGCCGCTCGATCCGGCGACGCTCACCGTCGGGAGCGCCAACGTGCTCTACACGCGCGTAAAGGGTGGCTGCCATCGCGCCCGCTTCCTCCGCCCCGCCTACTATCAGCTCGCCCCGGCGATCGCGGAACGGGCCGGCCGCTTCGTGCTCGCCACCGGCGGCCGCGACTACGAGATCCATCCCGCGGATTGATGCACGTCGCACTCGTCGAACCCGAGATCCCGCCGAACACGGGATCGATCGCACGCCTCTGCGCCGCGACCGGGACACCGCTCCACCTGATCGGGAAGCTCGGCTTCTCGATCGACGACAAGCATCTGAAGCGCGCCGGTCTCGACTACTGGCCCTACGTCGACGTGCACCAGCATCCCGATTGGGCGACGTTCGCGGCGCGCGTGCCGGGTCGCCGCATCGCGTTCTCGGCGCGGGCCGATCGTCCGTACACCGCCCTCACGTACACCCCTGACGACGTATTGGTCTTCGGATGCGAGACCCGCGGCCTCCCCGCCGCAATCAAGACCGAGCTCGCCGCCGAGCTCTACGCGATCCCGATCACCAGTCCGCACGTCCGCAGCCTGAACCTCGCAACGGCGGTCGCGATCGTGCTCTACGAAGGGCGCCGCCAGCTCGGACTCTGACGACGGGCGCGGAGCCGGCTACTCTTCCGAACGACCGCAGCGCCCCTTGCCGCAATCGGGCCGACCGCACCCGGCTTCCGGCAGCACGAAGCCGTAGCCGATCGCCTCGATCGCCGGCAGATCGCCGAAGCGGATCGCCGCGGGATCGGCCACCGTCGCGCACTCGAGGCAGCGCGTGATCTCGTGGTCCTGTTCGTCGAGATCGCGGTAGCCGAGCACGTCGCGCGCGCAGGTCGCACAGCGCACGATCGGAAACTCGGCGGGAGCGACGGCAGACGCCATCCGAACGCTCTACACCCGGGCGACGCCGAGCAGCAACGACGCGAACGAGTCGCCAACGCAATTGAATCGCCGGATCACCTCCAGTACACCTCACGGCTTCCGAGAATGCTCGCTCGATGAGACGCGCCGTCATCTTCGTCATCGTCGCATCGTGGCTGGGACTGCTCGCGGTGCTGGTGCGGAAGCAGATCCCGCCGGAACCGCTGCCCGCCACGCCGCTCCCCGATACCGGCATCGCCGCACGCGACGAGTGGTTCGGCGTCTACAAGGACGGCCACAAGATCGGCCACGCGCACCGCGTCGTCGCCGAGACGACGCGCGGCTGGGTCTTCACCGAGACCTCTCTCGTGGCCCTCGCCATGCTCGGAACTCCGCAGACGCTCCGGAGCGAGCTGCGGGCGGAAACCGACGCGCGCTTCGCGCTCCGGCAGTTCGCCTACACTCTGGTGACGCAGGCCGCGACGTTCGTGGCGAACGGGACGAGCGACGATCACACGCTCCGCGCGCGCTACGGCCCGAAAGGTCAAGAAGCGGAGCTCGTCCTGCCGCTCACCGAGCCGATCGCGCTGCCGAGCACGCTCCGGCCGCGCGTCCTCGCCGACCATCCCGAGCCCGGCGCGCGCTACACGCTCCCCGTCTTCAGCCCGCTCACGGCACAGGCCGCGCCGCTGACGATCGTGGTCGAAGGCCGCGAACGGCTCAGCACGAAGACGGGCGTCGTCGAAACCCTCCGGATCGCCGAAGAGCACCAGAACGTGAAGACCCGCGCGTGGCTCGACGACGACGGCAACGTCGTCCGGGAAGAGGCCGTGCTCGGTTTCACGCTCGAACGCGAGCCGCAGGAGATCGCCGTCGCCGGCGTCGATAGCGCGGCGCCTCTCGACCTCGCCGTCACGAGCGGCATTCCGCTCGCAGGCACGATCACGGAGCCACGCGAGCTCGCCGGGCTGTCGCTCCGCCTGAGCGGGACGGCCGCCGACCGCGTCCCGAGTGCCCCGCCCCGTCAGCTCGTCGTCGCGGATCTCCTGACGGTGACGCGCGAGGCCGTCCCGGTGGAGGCACCGGCGCTCGGTACCGTCCCGCCCGAGCTCGCCGCGACCCTGGCCGCGAGCCCGTTCATCGAGTCCGACGATGCGGCGATCCGGACGCAGGCCCGCACCATCGTCGGGACGACGACCGACCCGCGGACCGCCGCCCGCAGCCTCGTCGCCTGGGTCCATGCCGAGGTCGAAAAGGCCCCGAGTGTCACCGTCCCGAGCGCCCGGGAGGTCCTGGCGAGCCGGCGCGGCGACTGCAACGAGCACGCCGTCCTGCTGGCCGCCCTCGCCCGGGCAGCCGGAATTCCGGCCCGCGTGGTGGCCGGAGCGGTGTACGCCAACGACGGTTTCTACTATCACGCCTGGAACGAGCTGTGGGTGGGCGCTTGGGTGAGCGCGGACGCGGTCTTCGATCAACTCCCCGCCGATGCCACGCACGTAAAGCTGATCGAAGGCGGACTCGAGAAGCAGATGGCCCTCATGGGGATCATCGGGCAGCTCGCGTTCGCGGTGGTGGAGGAGACCCGGCGATGATCCAGTGTATTGCGCTCCGCAAACAGTACGGCGAGTTGGTCGCCGTGCACGATCTCGATCTCGAGATCGCGCCGGGCGAGGTGTTCGGCTTTCTCGGTCCGAACGGCGCCGGCAAGACGACCACCATCCGCATGATGGTCGGCCTGCTCGAGCCGAGCGGCGGGCAGGTGCTGCTCGGCGGGCACGACCTCGCGACCAAGCCCGAGGACGCGAAAGCGCTCCTCGGCTACGTCCCCGATCAGCCCTTCCTCTACGACAAGCTGACCGCGAAGGAGTTCCTGCGCTTCATCGGCGGGCTCTACCGCGTCGATCGCGAGGACATCGCCGACCGTAGCGTCGACCTGCTCGAAGAGTTCGGCCTCGTCGACCGGGCCGAGGAGCTGATCGAGACGTTCTCGCATGGCATGAAGCAGCGGCTCGCGCTCGCGGCCGCGCTCATCCACCGCCCGCGCATTCTCATCCTCGACGAGCCGATGGTCGGCATGGACCCGCAAGGCGCCCTCGCCCTCCGCCAACTACTCAGCGGGCTCGCCGCGAGCGGCGTCACGATCTTCCTCTCGACGCATAGCCTCGGCGTCGCCGAGGAGCTCTGCGACCGCATCGGCATCCTCGATCACGGCCGCATGGTCGCACAGGGCACGCTCGCCGAGCTGCGCCTGCGAGCGAGCGAGTTCCCCGAGCTCTCCGGCAGCGAGGACTCGCTCGAGTCGGTGTTCCTTTCACTCACCGGCACCGAGGACCGCCGGGCGTGAGCGCGCCGGCCGCGATTCCGCTCGGCACTCTCCTTGCGCCGCGGTTCCTCGCCACGCGGAACGCCTTTCGCCGCCGCCCGCTCCGCGCGTGGGCGCTGGCGTTCCTGACGGGCGCCTTCTGGGTCGGCAGCTTTCTCCTGTTCGCGCAGACGCTGCGCTTCTTCCAGACCATCACCGCGCTCGGACCGGTGCTGACGCAGCGCCTGCTGGTCATGCTCTTCGTCAGCTTCTTCGCGATCCTCGTCATCAGCAACGTCGTCACCGCGCTCACGACCTATTACCTCTCGCCCGACGTCCGTTTTCTCTTGGTGGCGCCCGTGACCCGGCGGCGCATCCACGTCGCGCGTTTCATCGAGACGCTCGGCGCCTCCTCATGGATGGTGCTGCTCTTCGGCTTCCCGGTGTTCCTGGCCTACGGCACGGTCTTCCACGCCGGCCCGCTCTACTACGGGGCCGTGATTGCCACGTTGATTCCCTTCCTCACGATCCCGGCCGCCCTCGGCGTCATGCTGACCACGGTGCTGGTGCTCGCGTTTCCGGCGCGGCGCATGCGCGACGTGCTCGTCGTCGCGAGCGTGGCGCTCGTCGCCGGCGGCTATCTGGCCTTGCGGCTTGCCCGTCCCGAGCGGCTCGCGAGCCCGGGCGAGCTCGCCGGCTTCGCGGCGTTCCTCGCCGCCTTCGAAGCTCCGGCGTCGCCGTATCTCCCGACGACGTGGGCCGCGAACGTCCTCCTGCCGTTCCTCGGCGCCGAGACGGCCGCGCCGCTCTTCCACTTCGCGCTGCTCGCGAGCACGGCCGCCGTCCTCGCGATCGGCTGCACCGCCTTCGTCGAGCGTGTCTTCCTGACGGCTTGGTCGCGCGCGCAGGAAGGCCGCGAGGGCCCGGGCCGCGAGCGCCGCCTCGGGCATTGGCTCGGCCGGATCGCGAGCCCGCTGCCCCACACGACCGCGCTCCTCTTCGTGAAGGACGCGACGATCTTCTTCCGCGACGCGAGCCAGTGGTCGCAGCTCCTGCTGCTGCTCGCCCTCGTCGTCGTGTACGTCTACAACTTCTCCGCACTCCCGATCGACGACGGCAGCCCGCTCGCCGGCACGCTCCGGGAGATCGTGGCCTTCGCGAACCTCGGCCTCGCCGCGTTCGTCACCGCGTCGGTCGCCGTCCGCTTCGTCTTCCCCGCGATCAGCCTCGAAGGCCGCTCGTGGTGGGCGCTCCGCACCGCCCCCATCCCGCTCACCAGCATCTGGTGGGGCAAGTTCTGGCTCGGCTTCCTGCCACTCGCCGTGCTCGGCGAGCTCCTGATCGTCGTCACCGGCCGCTTGTTGGGCGTCGCGCCGGGCCTCACCGCGGTCTTCATGGCCACGCTGCTCCTGGTCGTCGCCGCGATCGTCAGCCTCGGCCTCGCGTTCGGCGCCGCCTACCCGCGCGTCGACACCCAGAACGCCGCCCAGATCGCGACCGGCTTCGGCGGCCTCATCTACATGGTCACCTGCCTCGGCCTGATCACCGCCGTAATCGCGCTCGAAGCTTGGCCGGTGTCCCGCATCTTCTGGTCGCGCTTCGCGTCGCAGCCGATCAACGGCGGCGAAACAGCCGCCATCGCCATCTCATTCGGCGCAGTCACCGCCCTCACGATGACGGCATGGGCCCTCGGACGCCGGTCAGCCCTAAAGAGCCTCAAGCACCTGCGCGTCTGACAACGACCCGCGAGCGCTGTCCGAGTGAGCAGCGGCCGCGGATCGCTCAAACGGGTCCAGATGCTAGGCGCGATGGAGCGAACGCGGAGGCATAGCGGAGCTATGCCGCACAAGTGAGTCGACTGAGCAACGACGCAGATGGGCCCGTTTCAGCGATCCGCGCGCTAGGCCATGAAGAGGCCGCCGTTGACGTCCAACGCCACACCATTGATGTAGGACGCGTCGTCGCTGGCGAGGAATGCGATGGCGGCCGCCTGCTCTTCCGGCTGCGACACGCGCTTGATCGGCATGAAGTATTGATACGCGTTCATGCGCGCGGCGCGCGCCGTCTGTTCGGCTTCCGAGCGCGCTTCGCGGACGCCGGCGGCGCGGAGCATCGGCGTGTCGACGCCGCCGGGGCAGATCGCGTTCACGCGGATGCCTTTCGGACCGTAGTCGAACGCGAGGTGGCGCGTGAGACCGAGCAGACCCGCCTTGCTCGACGAGTAGGCGTAGCCGCCCATGGCGCTCTTCGAGCGGCCGGCGAGCGACGACACGTTCACGATGGCGCCCCACCCGCGTTCGCTCATCGCCGGGATGACGGCGCGGCTGAGATAGAACGGACCGCTCAAGTTGACGGCGAGCACCGCGTTCCAGCGCTCGTCGAGGACACCCACGATGCCTTCGAGCCCGGCGGTGTCGCCGATGCCGGCGACGTTCACCAGCACGTCGACCGGACCGAGCTTGGCGGCGATCGCCGCGACCGTCGCCTGCACCGCCGCGCTGTCGGCGACGTCGCAAAGAAAGGACTCGGCCGTGCCGCCGGCAGCACGCATGAGCTGCACGGTGTCAGCCGCTCCGGCTTCCGCGCGATCGACCACCGCGACCGCGGCGCCTTCGCTCGCGAGCCGTACGGCGGTGGCGCGGCCGATGCCGCTCGCGGCACCGGTGACGAGCGCGACCTTGCCGCCGAACCGACCGGACATGGCTTACGCGTCCTTTCGAACGGCGCGCACTACACGCCTTTGGGGGTCGGGAACTGCGTCCGCATGACCGCGTCCCAGCCGCGGTCGCCGATCCAGCGCCGGACGCCCATCATCACGTGCGCCGCGAGCGTAATGACGTAGCGCGTGCGCGGCTTCGAGGCCGTGATCGCGGTTTCGATCACCTTGGCGACCGCGTCGGCGTCGGCAGCGAGGCGCCCCATCGGACCCTCGTAGGCGTCGCGGATCTGGCGCTGCAGGACCGTCAGGAACTCGCGGTACGGCGACTCCGGACCGCCGAGCGCGGCGACGCGCGCAATCGCCGTGTCGCCGAACTCGGTCTTGATCGGACCGGGCTCGATGATGACGACGTCGATGCCGAAACCCTGCACCTCGAAGCGGAGGGCGTCGCTGATCGCCTCCACGGCGTATTTCGTCGCGTGGTAGAAGCCGCCGCCCGGTAGCGTCATGCGGCCACCCATCGAGCTCAGGTTCACGATCTTGCCCCAGCCCTGCCGGCGCATGCCGGGCAGCACGAGCTTGGTCAGCATCGTGAGCCCGAAGACGTTGGTCTCGAACTGGCGCCGGACCTCGGTCATCGGCACCTCTTCGATCGGGCCCTCGGAGCCGTAGCCGGCGTTGTTGATGAGGACGCCGACGGCGCCGTGATCGGCTTCGACCCGGGCGACGGCGGCGCGGATCGAGGCCTCGTCGCACACGTCGAGCTCGAGCAACGTGCAGCCAGCCGCGCCGAGCTCCTGCATCGTGGCGACCTTGCGGGCGCTGGCATAGACCGTGTGACCCGCTTTCGCGAGTCGAAGCGCGGTCGCCCGTCCGATACCGGTCGAGCAACCCGTGATGAGCACTGCTTTCGAAACCGCCATGATTCACACCCCCGTCGTGTCGTCGGCGGTTTGAGTCGGCCAACACCCGGCGTAAGTCAAGGCCGATGCGCCCTGCAGTTTTCGCCCTGCAGTTTTCGCCCTGCAGTTTTCGCCCTGCAGTTTTCGCCCGCAGTTTTCGATTGACTGCCGGGGGGCCATCCACGAAGAATCCCGCAGCTTCCGACGAGACGCACGTCGTTCCTACTCCAACCGTCCGCCCAAGAGGATCACCATGAGGACTTCCCCCCGCCGACTCGTCTCGTGGACCCTGGTCCTCGCGTGCCTCCTCAGTGCCGCGAGCGCGTCACGCGTCGCGGCTTTTTCCGGCGGCATCACGAGCGAGTCGTTCTCGCCCGCGGTCGGCTGCAACAGCTGCCATGGCGGCGGCACGGCGCCGACGGTCACGCTGACCGGTCCCGCGTCGGTCTTGCCCGACTCCACCCACGAGTACACCGTCACCGTCTCGGACGTCGGTGTGCAGCACCTCGCCGGGTTGAACGTCGTCGGCCCGAGCGGCGTGCTCGCGACCGGCGGCGGCGCCGCGGACGGCACGCAAACCATCTCCGGAGCCGGGGGGCTCGCCGAGATCACCCACACCGCGCCCAAGGCCGCGTCTGGAGGCGTGACCACGTTCTCTTTTCTCTGGACCGCGCCGAGCTCGTTCACGAGCGTGACGCTCGCCACGTGGGGCAACGCCGTGAACGGCAACTTCTCGACCGCGGGTGACCGCGCCACGCGGAGAACCCTCGACATCATCAACGCCAATCTGCCGACCGTCGTCCCCACCGCCACGCCGACGCCGGTGGCGACGCCGACCGACCGCATCGCCGATCCGCTGCCGCGCGCGATTCGCCGCGGCGCGCGGATCGCACTGCAGCTGGCCGCCGTCGGCTTCGACGCGCCGGTCGCCGCCAAGAGCGCGCCCGGGATCGACGCGCGCTACCTGTATGTCGTCGACCAGTCCGGCACCATGTGGCGCATCGACCTGACCGACGGCAGCAAGATCGTCTTCCTCGACGTCACGAGCCGGCTCGTGCCCCTCGGCGTCTTCGGCCCGGGCAGCTATGACGAACGCGGCTTCCTCGGTGCCGCCTTCCACGCGCAGTACGCGACCAACGGGCTCGTCTACACCTACACGTCGGAGCCGGTCGCCGGTCCTGCCGACTTCTCCACCATGCCGCCGCTCACGACCGCCGATCACCAGGCGGTGGTCACCGAGTGGCACGTCCCGACCCCGACCGACCCGAACGCCGTCGTCGATCCGCTGAGCGCGCGCGAGGTGCTCCGCATCGACGAGCCGCAGTTCAATCACAACGGCGGCGCGCTCCAGGTGTCGCCGCTCGACGGCTACCTCTACATCAGCCTCGGCGACGGCGGCGCGGCCGACGACGAGGACGGCCAACCGTTCATCGGCGGTCCCGCAATCGGGCACGGACCGACCGGCAACGCCCAGACCCTCGCCAACCCGCTCGGCAAGCTGCTCCGCATCGACCCGCTCGGCACGAATGCCGCGAACGGCCGCTACGGGATTCCCGCCGACAACCCGTTCGTCGGCATGCCGGGCGCGCTCGGGGAGATCTGGGCCTACGGCTTCCGCAATCCGTACCGCTTCAGCTTCGACCGCGTGACCGGCGAGCTCTACGTGGGCGACGTCGGCCAGAACGACGTCGAGGAGATCGACATCGTCCGGCGCGGCGGCAACTACGGCTGGCGTCACAAGGAAGGCGAGTTCTTCTTCCGGCCGAACGGAACCGGCGCTGGCTACGTCAGCAAGACCGATCCCGGCGGCGTCCCGACGACCCTCCTCGACCCCGTCGCGCAATACGATCACAGCGAAGGCCTCTCGGTGATCGGTGGCTACCTCGCGTCGAGCCCGAGCCTGCGACGCCTGAACGGCCACTACGTCTTCGGCGAGTTCGCCCGCACCTTCGCCAACGACGGCCGGCTCTTCTACCTGAAGAAGAAAGGGCTCGTGCGAAAGAACGGCAAGCTGCAGAAGAGCCAGATCGCCGAAGTGCGATATCCGTTGGGCGTCTCCCTCGGCCTCTCGCTGCTCGGCATCGGCGAGGGCGGCGACGGCGAGATCTACGTCCTCGCCAACTCGACCGCCGCACCCGCCGGCGGCACGGGCGTCGTGCTGAAGCTCTCGGAGCCGTGAGCTGAGCGTGGCGTCGCCGGTACGCCGGCTCGTCCCGTTCCTGTTGTTGATCGCCGCCGGCGGACGCTCGGCGCCGGGATCCGCTGGGTCTACATCCACCTCGGCCTCGTCTGGGCCGGCACGGTCGCCCTCGGGCTCGCGAGCGCGCTCGCCGGCCTCACCCTGCTCTTCGGCCGCGCGGCGGACGCCGCCTGGACGCGCGCGTGCTGGCAGGCTGGGCTCGCCGCGTTCGGGCTCGGGGTCGTCTTCAGCATGATCGCGGCGCGCATCAACTGGGGCGCGGTGTTTCTCGCGGAGCCGCGCATGGCGGCGGCGCTCCGCTTTCTCGCGCTCGCCATCCAGCTGACCTTCGCCGCGAGCTTCGCGATCGCGGCGGGCCTGACGGCGTGGACGGTGCTCGCGCTCCGACCCCGGCCCCTACCCGCCGCCGAGCACTGAGCACGTGCCCGACCGCCCGGCCGACCGCGCCCCGCAACCACCCTTCTCCGACGCCTACACCCGCTACGTCCTCGGCCTCCTGTTCGTCGGCTACGTCTTCAACTTCATCGACCGCCAGATCCTCGCCATCCTGCTGCAGCCGATCAAAGAAGAGCTCGGCGCGTCCGACACCGCGATGGGCCTGCTCACCGGCATCGCGTTCGCCCTCTTCTACACGTGCGCGGGGATTCCGATCGCGCGCCTCGCCGATCGCAGCGTCCGCCGGTCGATCATTGCGGCTGGTCTCACGGTCTGGAGCCTGCTCACGGCCGTCTCCGGCCTGGTGCGGTCGTTCAGCGAGCTCGCGCTCGCCCGCATCGGCGTCGGCATCGGCGAAGCCGCTTTCGTCCCGCCGGCACACTCGCTCATCTCCGACTATTTCCCACCCGCCCGCCGCGCGACCGCGCTCGCGGTCTTCTCGATGGGCGTCCATGTCGGCACGGCATTCGGCTTCCTGCTCGGCGGCTGGATCGCCCAATACTTCGGCTGGCGGCGCGCGTTCTTCGCGGTCGGCCTGCCCGGCCTGCTGCTCGCGCTGTTGGTGCGCTTCACGGTGCGCGAGCCCCCGCGCGGGCACCACGACGCGCCCGGAGCGGCCGGCGAGCACGAGACGGCACGCACCGTCATGGCGACGCTCTGGCAGCGTCGGTCGTTCCGGCACCTCGCGCTCGCCGCGGCGCTGCACTCGTTCGGCGGCTACGCGTTCGCGGTCTGGGGTCCGCCATTCTTCGTCCGCGTCCACGGCATGACGCCGGGTGAGCTCGGGACCTGGCTCGGCGCGATCCTCGGCGTCGGCGGCGCGCTCGGCTCGGTCGGCGGCGGCCTGCTCGCCGACCGCTTCGGAGCCGACGACCTCCGCCGTCGGCTCTACCTGCCCGCGGTCGCAACCCTTCTGCAGATTCCCTTCATCGCGGCGATCCTCACGATGCCGACCTGGCGCCCCGCCATGATGATGTTGATCCCGTCGGCGATCTTGAGCGCGGTCTGGTTCGGACCGGTGTTTGCCCTCACCCAAGCGCTGGTGCAGCCCCGGGCCCGCGCGCTGGCGTCGGCGATCCTGCTCTTCGTCATCAACCTCATCGGCCTCGGCCTCGGGCCGCTCGCGATCGGCGCGTTGAACGACGCGCTGACGGCCTCCTACGGCACGCAGGCGATCCGCTACTCGCTCTTCATCATGGTCGCGACCAACCTCTGGGCCGCGTACCACTTCTTCGCCGGCGCCCGCACGATCCGCGCCGACATCGCGGCAGCGGGTTAGCCGAGGTCAGCCGAGATCGGCGAGCGTCCGCCGGACCGCACCGAACGGGTCTTTCGGGTCGCTGCGCGCGGCCGCTTCGATCACATCGAGCGCGGGGCGGACGCCGCCGAGCCGTGCGGCGAGGCTCTCGAAGACGTCGAGGTCGGTCGTGTAGAGCAGCGATTGCAGCAAGACGGCGTTGTTCAGGTGGAGGTCGTCGAACTTGTCGAAACGCGTGCCGTGGAAAGCGAGCGACGGGAACGACGCGAGCGCTTCGGTGAACAGCACCTCGCGGCCGGCGAGCGCGACGGTCTCGTCCTGCTCGGCGTACAGGGTCTTCAGGCGGTTCCCGAGGCCCTGCACGAACGTCGCGAAGAGCCGCTCGTCGTCCCACGCCATCTGCGCCTGGATGGCGAGCTCCGCATCGTCAGACCGGGCCGCGAAGAAGTCGATGGCCCCGCGATGGCCGACGAACGTCGCCAGCGACTCGTTGAAGGCGGTCGCGTGCGCGCCCTTCGCGTAGAACGTGCTGTGGTAGGTCTCGTGCAGGACGAGATTCACGAGCGCAGCGTCGTCCGCGGCGAGCTGATGGCGCAGCAGCGGATCGTCAAACCAGCCGAGCGTGCTGAACGCCGCCGCCCCGCGGATGCTCGTATCGAGCCCCTTCTCGACCAGGCTCTTCGACTCGGCCTCCGCGAGGGCGCGATCGAAGAACCCCTTGTAAGGCACGCTGCCGACGATCGGGAACCACCAGGTGTGCGGCTCGAGCGAGGTCCGCGGCGTTGCCGTCAGCACGTACAGCATGGTCGGCCCGTCGACGTACGAGAGCGTGGTGAAGCTGCCACCGACTTTGAGCCCGAGCTGCTCGGCGTACTGGCGCGCGTCGAGCACGAGCTGGAGCTTGTGGCGCACCTCGGGCTCGAGATCGGAGCGGGCCAGCACCGTCGCGATCGGCTCGCGGCGCCAGAGGATCTTGGCCTCCTCGACGCCGGCGCGGATCACGTAGGTCGGCGAGCAACCGGCCAGGAGAGCGGCGAGAAGCGCGCTCGCCACGCTGCGTGACCACCGTCCCGCCCGGGCCTTCCGGACGACCGGCTCCGATCTCTGCACTACGCCGAACACGCGAAGCACGTGACTAGCGAATCGCGCCGCGCTGCGCGAATCAACCGGAGACTGTCCGGCTCAGCTCGCGACTTGGCCGCCGGCCGCGTCGTCGGCGAGCGCGTACTGCAGCTCGTACAGGCGGTGATAGATGCCGCGCGCCGCGATCAGCTCGAGGTGCGTGCCGATCTCGCGGATGACGCCGTGGTGCAGGACGATGATCCGATCGGAGTGCTCGATCGTCGAGAGGCGGTGCGCGATCACGAGAGCCGTACGGTCGCGCATCAGCGTGGTGAGCGCGTCCTGGATCAGCATCTCGGTCTCGGTGTCGACGCTCGACGTCGCCTCGTCGAGCACGAGGATCGCGGGGTCGTAGGCGAGCGCGCGGGCGAACGCGAGCAGCTGGCGCTGCCCCGTCGACAGGTTCGAGCCGCGCTCGCGCAGTCGCTCGTGCACGCCGCCGGGCAGCTCACGGATGAAGTCCCACGCGTTCACCCGCCGGGCGACGGCCTCGATGGCGGCCGCCGTGACCTCCGGGCGCCCGAGCGAGATGTTGCCCGCGATGTCGCCACTGAAGAGAAAGACGTCCTGCAGCACCACGCCGATGCGGCGTCGGAGCGCGTGCAGATCCCACTCGCGCACGTCCACACCGTCGACCCGGATGGCGCCGCGGCTGACCTCGTAGAAGCGCGACAGGAGCTTGATAAGACTGGTCTTGCCCGAGCCGGTGGCACCGACGATGGCGATCTTCTCGCCCGGGTTCACCTTGAAGCTGACGTCGCGGAGCACGTAGTCCTCGCCCTTGTAGGCGAACCAGACATGGTCGAACTCGATCGCGCCCCGCATCGCCGTCGGTGCGTGTGCGCCGGCCGGCGAGGTGATCGCGGGCACCGTGTCGAGGAGCTGGAACACGCGCTCCGCCGACGCCATCGCCGACTGCATGACGGCGTACTTGGTGCTGAACTCGCGGATCGGGATGAAGAAGCGCTGGATGTACTCGAGGAACGCGACCAGCGTCCCGAAGGCGATCGCGCCGGCGAGAATGTGCCCCGACGCGTACCAGACCATGGCGGCGCCGGAGATGCTGGCGAGCGCCTCCACCATCGAGAAGAGCGCCGCTTCGTAGATGTTCGACCAGTGGTTGGCCTCGCGATGGTCGTCGTTCAGCGCGTCGAACTCGTCGAACGAGCGCTCTTCGCGCGCGAAGAGCTGGATGATCATCATCCCCGAGAGCGCTTCTTGGAGGTACGCGTTCAGGCGGGCGATGCGTTCGCGGATCTCGCGATAGGTGCGGCGTGCGGCCAACCGGAAGAAATTGATGCCGACGATCATCACCGGCATCATGACCAGCGCCGCCGCGGCGAGACGCGCGTCGAGGCTCACCATGATCGCGATGATGCCGGCCATCGTGAGCACGTCCATGAAGATCGTCATCGCGCCCGCCGCGAACATCTCGTTCAGCACGTCGATGTCGGAGGTGAGGCGCGTCACGAGACGACCGATCGGGTTGCGGTCGAAGTAGCTCATCGGCAGGCGCTGGACGTGCGCGAACACCTGCACACGGAGGTCGGCGAGGCTGCGCTGCGCGACCAACATCGTCAGGTAGTACTGCGCGTAGAAGAAGGTGCACTCGCCGATGATGGCGGCGATGTAGATGAGGCCGATCCGGGTGAGGCCGCTCGCGTCGCCGGCCGTGATGTAGTGATCGATCGCGAGCTTCAGGAGATATGGCTGGGTGAGCATGCACGCCGCATTGAGCGGCAGGCACACCACGGACAGCCAGAAGATCCCGCGGTAGGGCTGGATGAAGGTCCAGAGGCGGCGGATCAGCCGCGAGTCGTAGGCCTTGCCGAGCGCCTCTTCCTGATGGGGATCGAGCGCGCGCTGCAGCGTGGCGTCGGCGGAGCGACGGGGCTGGAGGCGGGTGACGTTGCCGCGCTTGCGGCCGGTCGGGGGGCTCACAGCGCGGCGCTCCGCGCGGCGTTCAGAGCGCGGCAGTTCGAGGCGGCGCTCATAGCGCCTCCAACTCTTCCGCGAGGCGCTGGCGGCGAAAGAGGTCGGCGTAGAAGCCGTCGCGGGCGAGCAGCGCTTGGTGGTCACCCATCTCGACCACACGGCCCTCGTCGACCACCAGGATCACGTCGGCGTCCATGACGGTCGAGATGCGGTGCGCGATCAGGATACTGGTGCGCTCGTGCATGACCGTGCGGAGCTCGCTCAGGATGCGGCGCTCGGTCTCGGTGTCGACGCTCGAGAGCGCGTCGTCGAGGATCAGAATGGTGGGATCGACGAGCAGCGCCCGCGCCAGCGTCACCCGCTGTTTCTGACCGCCCGAGAGCGTGATGCCGCGCTCGCCGACGATCGTGTCGTAGCCGCGCGGGAGCTCGGCAATGTCGCGATCGAGCGCCGCGATCGCCGCGACCCGCTGTACGGCGGTGTCGTCGGCTGCCGGCGCTCCGAACCGGATGTTGTCGCGGACGCTCCGCGAGAAGAGAAACGGATCCTGCGGGACGTAGCCGATCGTGCTCCGGAGGGTCGCGAGCGACAGCGTGCGGACGTCGCGGCCGTCGATCTCGACCGTCCCTTCCGTCACGTCGAAGAGGCGCGGCAGCAGCTGGACCAGGCTCGTCTTGCCGCTACCCGTCCGCCCGACGACGGCGAGGGTCGCCCCCGCGGGCACGGAGACGTCGACGTCGGTGAGCGCGTGCCGGCTGGTCGGCCGACCGTCGTAGGCGAAGCCGGTGCCGCGAAAGCGGATCGCGCCGGCGAGCGGCTGCGTGAGCGGCTCGGCGCGCGCGTCGTCGATCGCGGGCGACGCCTGAAAGATCATCTCGAGCCGCTGGAGGGCCGCGCGGCCGCGCTGCACGATCGAGAGCATCCAGCCGAGCGCCATCGTCGGCCAGGCGAGAATGTGGAGATAGCCGATGAACGCGACCAGGTCCCCGAGGCTCAGGTGGCCGGCGATCACCCGCAGGCCGCCGAACCACAGCACCACGAGCGTGCCGAGCGTGCTGACGGCCCGCATCACGGGCATGATCACGCCCCGGACCTTGGCGAGCGCCATGCTCTGCGCCGAGAACTCCTGGTTCAGACGCTCGAAGGCGGCGGTCTCGGCTTCCTCGCGGACGTAGGCCTGCACGACGTGGATGCCGGAGAGGTTCTCCTGCACCCGGCTGCTCATGGCGGCGAGACCCTCCTGGGTCTTGAGGGTACGTTCCATGAGCTGACGGCTGGTGCGCTTCACGATGATCAGCACGAGCGGGTACGGGACGAGCGACGCGAGCGTCAGCCGCCAGTCCATCGAGACCATGATGGTGACGGCGTAGAGATAGTAGATTGGCGTGTTGATGAGGTTCAGGAAGCCGACCCCGAGGAGCATGCGCACGGCCGTGATGTCGTTCACGAGCCGCGACATCAGGTCGCCGGTCTGCTGGGTTTGGTAGTACGACAGCGGCAGCCGTTCGAGATGCGCGAAGAGGTCGTTCCGGAGGTCGTACTCGATGTCGCGCCCGACGTTGAAGATCATGAAGCGCGACACGGTGCGCACCAAGCTCTGCGCGAGCGCGATCGCGATGATCGTCGCCGCGAGCCATCCGACGGTCCCCGCCGAGCCGCCGGCCGCAATGGTGTCGACGGCGCGCTTCAGCAGATACGGCACCGACATCGCGAGGGTCCCGGTCGCCAACAGGCACGCGAGACCGATCGCGTAGCGGCCCCGGTAACGGATCATGTATGACCAGAGCCTTTGCATGAAGTCGTGGAGCTATAGCCCAGCGGTTTCGTTGACGGAAGGTCGCGAACGGGCGCGCGTTTGCACCCCTGCGTGCGCGACGCCCGCGGGCCATCGGAGGATCGGCGCGTAGCGCCGACCGCACGGGGCCGACATGCGAATCACCCAGGTCATCACGTTGTTCCTGCCCGACTTCGTCGGCGGTGCGACGCTCGCGTGCAATGCCCTGGCGCAACGGCTGCGCGCGTGCGGCCACGACGTGTCGGTCTTCTGTGGGCGCCCCCACGGCGATGCGCCAGCGTACGAAGAGAGCGCGTGGGAGGTGGACGGCCTGCCGGTGAGCGCGGTGAACGCCGCGCCCGGATACGCCGCATTCGATCCGCGCTCGTATCGCCATCCCGAGACGGCCCCGGCCTTCGCGCGCTTTCTCGAACGGACGCGGCCCGACGTCGTGCACTTCCACAGCATCCAAGCGCTGGGGGCGAATCTCCTGGAGGTCGCCGCCGCGCACGGCGTGCCGGTGGTCGTCACGATGCACGATTGGTGGTGGTGGTGCGCCCGGATGTTCCTGGTCGATCAGCACGACTTCGTCTGCCCCCAGCGGGTCGCCTCGGAGCGCTGTCATTGCGCGCCGGGCTTCGACCTCGTCGGCCGCCGCGCCTACCTGACCGCGATGCTCGCCCACGCCGATCGCGTGCTCACACCGTCGCGCTTCCTCGCCGACGCCGCGATCGCGAACGGCGTGGCGGCGGAACGGGTCGCCGTGTCGGAGAACGGTGTCACGCCATTCGTGGCGCGCGGCGCGCGTCGTCCCGGCCCCGTCCGCTTCGGCTACTTCGGCGGTCCGGATCATCGGATGAAGGGGCTACCGACGCTGCTCGCCGCGGCCGATCAGGCCGGCTGCGGCGGCTTCGAGCTGGTGCTCTACGTCGGGACGCAGGCACCGCGAGCCCGGCTGACGCGCCAGCTCGCCGATCGGGTCGGGCTCACGGTGCCGATTCCCCTGACCATCGACGATCGCGTCGTGCTCCGGCCGCCGTTCGCGCCGGCCGAGCTTCCTGGCGTTCTGGCCGAGCTCGATTGCCTGATCGTACCGTCGCTCATGCGCGAGTCGTTCTCGTTGGTGACGCGCGAGGCGCTCGCGGCCGGCATTCCCGTGATCACGACCGACAGCGGCGGGCCGACCGAGGTGATTCGCCCCGAGCGGAACGGCCTCGTGTGCGCGACCGGCGATGCGGCCGATCTCGCGAGGTGCCTCCGCCGCTTCGTGCTCGAGCCCGGGCTCGCGGAGACGCTCCGCGCCGGTGCCGCCGCGACCCCCACCCCGACGCTCGACCGCCAGGTCGCCGACCTCGAAGCCACCTATTCTGACGTCCAGGCCGCCGCCCGGTCGGCGGTACCGCGCCGTGGCCCGGACACGGTCCTGCGCGGACCGGTGCTCTTCCTCGCCGGCTGCGACGGTGCTCCGTTCCGCTATCGCGTAACGCACCTCCGCGATGCGCTTGCCGCTCGCGGCGTCGCGAGTCGCGCGCTCTGGTGGACGGACCCCTCCGTCCCCGCGGCGATCGCCGACGCCGCAATCGTCGTCGTCTATCGCGTGCCCATGAGCCCCTGGCTCGACGCCTGCCTCACGCACGCCCGCGCACTCGGCAGGCCGCTCGTCTTCTCGTGCGACGATCTCGTGTTCGAGGCGAGCGCGACGCCACATGATGCGCTCGCGGCACTGCCGGAGGACCAGCGGGCCTGGTGGCTGGCCGCAACCGAGCGCTATGCGGCGACCCTCCGCGCCTGCGACGCCTTCCTGGCGACGACCGAGCCGCTGGCCGATGCGGCGACGCGCCTCGGCGTCCCGGCGTTCGTCGTGCGGAACGGCCTCGGCGAGCACGAGCTCGCCGTCGCGGAACGACTCCGCAAGACCCCGCCCATCCCGCGACCAGACGACGGCCGCGTCGTGCTCGCGTACTTCAGCGGCACGACCATGCACGATCTCGATTTCGCCGTCGCCGCCCCCGCGCTCGCGCGCGTCCTCGCCGAGCGTCCGCAGGCCCGCCTCCGCATCGGCGGCCATCTGCGGGCGCACCCGACGCTCGCGACCGTCGCCGATCAGGTCGAGCGCCTGCCCTTCATGCCGTGGCCCGACATGCTCGCCGCGCTCGCGACGTCGGACGTCCAGCTCGCCCCCCTGCGCCTGAGCGACCCGTTCACCGACGCGAAGAGCGCGGTCAAATATCTCGAGGCCGCCGTGCTCGGCCTCCCGACGATCGCGAGCCCGACCGATGCGTTCCGGCGCGCGATCCGTTCAAGAGAGAACGGTTTGCTCGCCGCGATCGAAGACGAGTGGGAGACGCAGCTCCTCGCACTCATCGACGACGCGGGGGCCCGCCGCCGCCTTGGCAATCGCGCCCGCGACGACGTCTTCCTGCACGCGACTCCGGAGGCCCAGGCTGACGCGCTGGTCACGGCGCTCCGCGCGGTGGGAGGTTCGAAGCGCGGTGTCGCCCCGCTCGCGCACGCCGCACCCGACCCCGCCCAGTTCGGCGAGGTCGGCCGCTACGATCTCGCGCCCGACGATCTGGTCCCCGGCACGACCGTCGAGATGAGCGACACGCCCTCGGTGTTTCTGGTCGAGGGCCGCGCGGTCGGGCAGCGCTTCACCGCCACCGCCGACGGCCTGTGTCGGATCGACGTTCGGGTCGGCACCGACGGCCGGCGCTCTGACCACGCGGTGACGTTCGCCCTTGCCGATTCGACTGGCCCGGCTGCGAATCCGCTGCGGCAAGCGACCATCGTCCCCGACCCCGTCGCCGACGGAGCGTGGATCGCGCTGGCCTTCGATCCGATCGCGGCGAGTGCCGGACGCGACTTCTATTTCTGGCTCGAGTCGTCCGCCTCGGCCTCGACCGTCACGCTCTGGACCTACGCGCGGGGGCACGGCGACACGCCTCCGTCCGGACTGCACGTGGACCACGCGCCGTCCGTCGGAAGTCTCGCGTTTCGGACGTTCTACCGCGCGCGCAGTCAGTGAACCTCACGCGCGTGGCGTGCGGTCCCGCAATCGAGCCCGCCGTCCGGCGCGGGATTTTCGGTCACGTCCTCCCGTAAGGCCTTCAGCGCTGCCCGCTCCTGCTCGATCTCCATCGGCGTGCGATAGCCGAGGCGGCGCAGCAGCGGCAGCGGCGGACACCAGCCGCGGATCGAATGCTGGAGATAGAACGACTGCACCGCGAGCGTGAGCGCGAGGGCGCGCTGCCGACCCGAAAGCCCGAGCGCGATGCCGGCGATCGACATGCACGAAGAGCCGGTTGCGAGCGCCCGCTCGACGTCCCACTCTTCGTTCAGCTCCTTCAGTCGTTTGCCGATCTGATCGCGGTGCGCGCGATAGTACGCGAGGCGCTGCTGGGCTTCGTCCCGTATGCGCTGATTGACGGCCGTGTCCGTATGCAAAGGCACGCGCGCCACCGACGGCGTCACGATCGTGTTCGTATCCATGAAGATCCTCCTCCTGCTTTGGGAGGAGCAAGTGCCGTACCGTATGAGCCGCGCGTCGCTGTGCGATCCCGTGACGGACTTGTAGGTTTGGCGGTCCCAGAAGGTGAATTTACATGGCGAGAGCGCGCGTCATGGCTGCTCCGCGACCAGCGCGTCGAGCACGATCTGCACGCGGCGCGCCAGGTGGCGACGGCTCGGGAAGACGGCGTGCACAGGGAAGCGAGCGATGGTCGTCCGTGGCAGCACCCGAGCCAACGTGTCCCGCTCGAGCGCCGGGGCGGCGACGTAGTCGGGGAGCGCCGCGATTCCCGCGCCCGTTTCGGCGAGATCGGCGAGGGCCAGGAGATCGTTCACCCGAATGCGCGGCGCGAGACCGAGTCGGCGCCCGTCCCGGCCCCGCACCGTACCGAGATCGGTCGCGGGGCTCGCCGGCGGGATGCCGATCAGATCGTGCTGGCGCAGATCCTCCAAGCGACGCGGCGGCCGGCGCCGCGCCAGGTACGCGGGCGCCGCATAGAAGTGCACCGCCTGGTCGCCGAGCTTCCGCGCCGTCCACGACGAGTCGGCGAGCGCGCCTTCGCGCACCGCGAGATCGATGTCGTCCTCGATGAAATCGAGGCGGCGCGCGTCGAGCACGACGTCGACCTCCAGGTGCGGATGGGCCGCGGCGAGGCGGGCCACGATCGGCACCAGATAGACGCGGCCGAGCGCCCGCGAGGCCGAGAGCCGCACCCGGCCGCGGATCTCCGACTGAAGGTCACGCACGGCGGCGCCGGCCTCGTCGAATGCCTCGAAGAGCGGCTGCGTGCGCTGCACGAGGGCTTGGCCCGCGGCGGTCGGTCGGACGCGTCGGGTCGTGCGCTCGAGCAACCGGGCGCCGAGCGCGGCTTCGAGGCGGGAGAGCTGCTTGCTCACGGCCGACGGGGTGAGCCCCTGCCGACGCCCGGCGTCGCTGAGGCTGCCGGTCTCGACCGCCAGCACGAGGGAACGGACGGCAGCGAGATGGGCGCCGATCACTTGTGAGCTCATGTCACGAGTGTAGTGAATCGAACGCCCTTGTTGAATCGCCCCCATGACTCTACGGTCGGTCGTCATGAGCCCATCGACCTCGTCAGTTTCGCGGACCGCTTCCCCCGCGGCCGAATCCTTGCCGCTCGCCATCCGGATTCTGCGGCGGCTGAACCCGGCCATCGCCCGCCTACTCCGCTCGCCGCTCCACGGCCTCGTGAGCCGCGACCTGCTCCGCCTCACCTACGTCGGCGCCAAGACCGGCGTGACACGCACGTTGCCGCTCTCGTACGTCGAGCACGCCGGCGGCATCTACCTCTGCACTCGGAGCTCGCTCTGGGCACGGAGTCTCCGGACCGGACGCCCCGTCGAGCTGCACTTTCGCGGTCGGCGCGTGACGGCGAAGCCGGTTGCCCTGGACCCCTCGTCCAACGAGGCGTTCGAGGCCTTCCGCGCCTTCCTCACCAGAAACCCGAAGACCGGAGAGATGCTCTACGACGTGCGCCGCGGGCCGGATCGGCGGCCGATCGAGGAGGATCTTCGCCGCGAGGTGCTGAGCTCGGTGCTCATCCGGCTGGACCTGGCTTCGACCCGGCCGTAACCGCCGCTCACGCGCCTAGCGCACACCCTCGCGCAGCACGAAGCGGACGCCGTACTCGGTTTCGAGCGACATCGCGTCGGACATCGGCTCGTCGATCACGTCGATCGTGACGTCGGCGTCGGCGTACAGCGCGCACATCGCGGCTTGGAGATAGACCGGCACCCCGGCGGCCGCGCCGACCGAGTCGACGCCGGCGAGCACGGCGTCCTCGAAGAGATGCGGCGCCGTGCCTTCGCAGCAGCCGCCGTCGATCGTGAAGGTGAGCACGCCGCGACGCTCGGCGCGCACCCGCGCCACGATCTCGGCGGCGCGCGGCGTGATGCGAATGGTGGGCATGGGGAGCGAAACGACGCGGCCCCGATCGTCGCCGACCGGGGCCGCATGCCAATGCGAAACTAGTTCAGAAGGAGCTGCAGATAGAACTTGCCTTCCGGCGGCGTGTCCTCGCCGACGTGGATGTGCTTCAGCTCGTGGTACTCCGCGAGACCCCACTTGCCGAGCTCGCGGCCGACGCCGCTCTGCTTGTAGCCGCCGAACGGAAACCGCAGGTTGATCATGTGGTAGTCGTTGATCCACACGGTGCCGGTCTCGATGCGACGGGCCATCGCGATGGCGCGCTCCTTGTTGGACGACCACACGGCGCCGCCGAGCCCGTAGACGGAATCGTTGGCGATCCGGATGGCCTCGTCGTCGTCCTTGTAGCGGATGACGGAGACGACCGGTCCGAAGATCTCTTCCTGGGCGATCCGCATCTTGTTGTCGACGTCGTCGAAGACCGTCGGCTCATAGTAGTAGCCCTTGCTCATGCTGCTCGGGCGCTTGCCGCCGGCGACGAGCTTGGCGCCCTGCTCCTGCCCGAGCCCGACGTACTTCTCGACCGTGTCACGCTGCGCAGCGCTCACGAGCGGACCCATGCCGGTCATCATGTCCATCGTGTCGCCGATCTGGATGCGCTTGATGCCGGCGAGCATCTTGTCGACGAACTCGTCGTGCACCTTCTCGTGCACGAGGATGCGCGTACCGGACTCGCAGATCTGCCCCTGGTGCATGAAGGTCGCGAACAGCGAGCCGAGCGCCGCGGTGTCGAGGTTGGCGTCGTCGAGGATGATGTTCGGCGACTTGCCGCCGAGCTCGAGCGTCACCTTCTTCAAGGTGCCGGCGCCGAGTTGCATGATGCGACGGCCCACTTCGGTGGAGCCGGTGAAGGCGACCTTGCCGATGTCGGGGTGGGTCGCGAGCTCCTCGCCCGCCGTGCCACCCGGGCCGCTGATGACGTTCACCACGCCCGCCGGCACGCCGGCCTTGGCGCAGATCTCGCCGAGCATCAGCGACGACACCGGCGTCACCGACGCGGGCTTCAGCACGACGCAGTTGCCGGCCGCGATCGCCGGCGCGATCTTCCACGACGCCATGATCAGCGGGAAGTTCCACGGGGTGATGCCGGCGCAGACGCCGATCGGCTCGCGCACGACCAGATTCTTCGACGGGATCGGCACCGTCTCGTCGTACTCCTCGTAGATCATCGCTTTGTATTCATCGCTCGCGACGAACTGGCCGAAGTGCATGAAGGTCTGGGCCGCGCCCGGGACGTCCATGCTCATGCCTTTGCGGAGGGTGCCGCCGCCGTCTTGCACCTCGGCGGCCGCGACCTCGTCCTGGCGCTCGAAGAGCCCCATGGCGACGCGCTGGAGAATCTCGCCGCGCTCTTGCGGCGACTTGTTGCGCCACACGCCGCTGTCGTGAGCGCGCTTGGCGGCCGAGACGGCCTTCCGGACATCTTCGCGGTCCGCGACCGCGACGGTGGCCCAGGGCTCTTCGGTCGCGGGATTGATGGTGGGAGCGGTCTTGCCGCCCTTGGCGGCTTGCCACTCTCCGTCGATGAACAGTCCGAACTCTTTCATGGGATCCTCCTCGGCGCCGGTGGACGTGCGCCGCGCGATACTCCGCGGCTTCCGGGCGTCGCGAAGGCTAGTCAGCTCGTCTGGGTCGGGTCAAGAGAGGCGGCGCGTTTGGAACCTCGCCACCGCTCGCCAGCGTCCCCGTCGGCAGCGTGAGTCACAAAGGGTGTGAGGGCGAGCACGTACGCGTCGAGAACGACCGCACGGCAACGCAGCGACCGCTTCGGCAGAGAAATGGGTGGAGGACCTTCACGCGGTACCATTGCCCGCGACGCCGTGACAAGGAGTTTCGCCATGTCCTACGAAAACATCACACTCGAGCGCCGTGACGGCGTCGCCACGCTGACCCTGAACCGGCCGAACACCGCCAACAGCATCGATCTGCCGCTCGCCCGCGAGCTCATGGACGCGGCGATCGTCTGCGACGACGACCCCGAAACGCGTGCGGTCATCCTGACGGGCGCCGGCAAGATGTTCTGCGCCGGGGGCGATCTGCGCTCGTTCGGGGACGCGGGGCTCGGGGTGGGCAGCAAGCTGAAGGAGCTGACGGCCTATCTGCACGCGGCGATCTCGCGCCTGACACGCATGAACGCACCCGTCATCGCGGCGGTGAACGGCATGGCGGCGGGCGCGGGATTCAGTCTCGCGATCGCCGCCGACATGACGATCGCGAGCGACACGGCGGGCTTCGTCATGGCCTACACGCAAGCCGGGCTCGTCCCCGACGGCAGCTCGACGTTCTTCCTGCCGCGTCGCATCGGCGATCGCCGCACGCGCGAGCTCATGCTGACGAATCGTCGCCTCTCGGCAGCGGAGGCCCTCGACTGGGGGCTCGTCAATCAAATCGTAGCCGCCGATCAGCTCCTGCCGACCGCGGAGAAGCTCGCGGCCACACTCGCCGCCGGTCCGACGCGTTCCTTCGGCGCCGTGAAAGCGCTGCTCAACGAAACCTTCGAGCACGGGCTCGAATCGCAGATGGAGCTCGAAGCCCGCGCCATCGCCGCGGCGTCGATCTCCCCCGACGGCCAGGAAGGGATTCGCGCGTTCCTCGAGAAACGGAAACCGACCTTCAGCGGCAAGTAGGCCCTCTCACACGCCTCGCCGCGTCACCATCACCTTCACCGTCTCGGCCATGATCTTGAGGTCGAGCATGATCGAGTAGTTGTAGATGTACGCGAGGTCGTACTTGAGCTTGTAGGCGGGGCTGGTGTGGTACTCCCCGTTCACCTGCGCGAGGCCCGTGAGCCCCGGCTTCACCTGCAGCCGTTCGAGGTAGCCGGGGATCTCCTCGGCGTACCGCCGCACGAACTCCGGGCGCTCGGGACGCGGACCGATCAGGCTCATCGTCCCGTTCAGAACGTTCCAGAGCTGCGGGATCTCGTCGACGCGGCTCGCGCGCAGCACGCGACCAATGGAGGTCACGCGCTGGTCCTCGTGACGCGCGAGCACCGGCCCACTGTCGTCCTCGGCGTGATCGAGCATCGTGCGGAACTTCCAGATCGTGAACTGCTCGCCGGCCTGCCCGACCCGCCGCTGCCGATAGAACACCGGTCCCGGCGAGCTGAGCTTCACGGCGACGGCGGCGAGCAGCGCGAACGGCACCGCGACGACCGCGAGCGCGCCGGCGATCAGGAAATCGGTCGTGCGCTTCACGAGGTACGCGAGGTCGTCGCGCGGGTTCTTCACGACCTCGACGACGGGCACGTCGCGGATCCGTCCCGACGACACCCGGCCGACGAGAATGTCGTACACCGACGGCACGACACTCACGCGCGGACGGCGGCTCTGGCGCAGCATGCGATCGACGAGCCGATCGCGCCACGAGAGCGGCGACAAGAGGACGATCTCGCCGACGTCGTGGTCGACGAGCAGCCGCGGGAGATCGCCGACCTCACCGAGCCACGGTAGGCCGGCGACGAAGGGCGACGGCGTCGCGCCCCTGCCGTGACCGTGGCTTTCGTCGGCCGCAGCGACCGAGACCGCGCCGACGACGTCCATGTGATGGAGGCGGGGCTCGCCGACGCCTTCGAGGAACTGCTCGATCTCCTCGGCAGTGCCGACCAGGAGCACGCGGGTCGGCGACGACGCCGCGAGCCGACGTCCCACCACTTCGCGAATCGCCGCCAGCCCCGCCGCGTTCACGAGCCAGTAGACGATCAGCACCGAGCGCGGGAAATTGACGTCGCCGCTGAAGAAGTAGAGCGCCGTCGTCGCGAGCAGATGGACGAAGAGCGCGGTCACGCTGTTCACGATCGGCCGGAAGCCGGCGCGGAGCGCGCGGAGATCGTAGAAGCCGAAGAAGTAGAGCGTCACGAACTCGGCGAGCAGGATCGCCGGCAGCATGTGGCGCAGCTCGAAAACGCGCGTGAGCGGCAGGAAATCGACGGTGAACGGCAGCGGCAAATAGACGCGAAGCGCGAACGCGATGACGTAGGCGAGGATGCCCCAGACGAGATCGCCGAGCAGCAGCACCGTGATCGTACTCTGCTCGCGAAGACCGCTGCGCTGCATGCGCGCTCAGGCCTGCCCGGCCGCCCCGCCGCCGGCGGGCCAACGCTTGGTCGACGGGAGCACCGCCCACCCCCGACGGAAGCCGTGCTTGATCTGGCGGAGCGCCCGCGCGCGGGCGAAGAGCCGCGCCGCCATCGAGAGCGCCACCAGCGGATACTCGCGAAGGGAGATCTCGCGCACGAACTTCCGCCACGGATAGCGGCCGAAGCCGTGCGCGCGGTGGAGCTCGGGGAACTCATGGGTCAGCTGCAGCTTGCCGACCTCGTTGCGGACGCGCTGGCGGAGATACTCGCTCCAGGTCGTCGGCGGCCGTAGGTAGACGACCGCGTCGTGCTCCTTCGCGAACCGCGACCGACCGAGGCGGACCGTCAGATACGCGTCCTCGTGCAGCACCGTCGCCGGCATCGGCTCGGGAAGCGCCGCGACGCGGAGCGCGTACAGCCGTCCGGGCACGTTGCCGAAGTCGAAGCGGTGCGGCAGCGCGGCAACCTGCGCGACGATCCCGTCCTCGGGCGTCAGCATTACGGCTTCGCGACCCGCGACGATCGCAAGCTCGGGCGCCGCGTCGAGGCGGCCGAGCAAGAGCGGGATCGCCACCGCAGCCACGCGCACGTCGGCGTCGGCGAACACGATGATCGGCGCGCGGGCGGCCTCGCGGATCGCGTTCCAGGCCGCGACCTTGCTCTGCGGCGCCAAGCGGAGGAGGCGCACACAGGAGCCGTCGGCGGCAGGCGTGGCGCCCGGCGGCACGAACGGCAAACCCTGCGCACGCGCGAACGCGGCGGTGCCATCGACCGCCGGCGCTACCTCGTCGGGGCCGTTCACCGCGACGATCACCTCGACGGCGCGGCCCGTCGTGGCCGCGCTGGCGTAGAGACTGGCGAGGCTCGCCGGGAGATCGTCCTCGCCGGTCGTCGCCGGGACGCCGATCGTGACCATGGCTGGCGCTGGCGTCACGCGGCGTGCCGCACGGTCGCGACTGTCGGGCGCGTCAGGAGATAGCCGTGCTTCCAGAAGAAGTAGCCCAGGCCGTAGACGTGACGCGCGGTCAGGACCGAGAGCAGCTTCCGCGTGATGCGGCGCTCGAGATGCATCACGACGGCGTGCGGGACGTATTCCACCTTCCACCCCGAGCGGTGCATGCGGAGGCAGAGATCCACATCCTCGGGTCCGTAAAAGATGTGCTCGTCGAGCAGGCCCACCTGGTCGAGCGCCGTCCGCCGGATGACCTGGCAGGCGCCGATCACGTAGTCGACCTGGCGGACGCCGGCGTGATCCCACCAGCGGAGCTCGACGTCGTCGACGAGCGCGCGCCCGATGCTGGCCGGGAGGCGGCGGCAGAGCTTGTCGACGAGCGTCGGGAAACGCCGGCAGCTGAACTGCAGCTGCCCGTCGGGATCGACGAGCTTCGGGCCGACGAGGCCGACCTCCGGCTGCGACCGGAGCCGCCCGACGAGGGTCGCGAACGAGCCCGGCGCCGCCTCGGTGTCGACGTCGAGCAGAGCAACGAACTCGCCACGGGCGGCGCGCAGGCCCTGATTCCGCGCCGGCGCCACGCCCCGATTGGTCGGATTGGTGATCACCACGACGTCGCGGCGCGCCGCCAGCATCTCGGCCGTTCCGTCGACGGAGCCGTTGTCGACCACGATCACCTCGGTCGCGAGCGCCGCGGTCGCCGCCGGGAGCGCCGCAAGGCAAGCCTCCAACAAGGCCCGCGAATTCCAGGTCAGGATGACGATCGAAACCACTGGCGGCCCCTCGCCTGTTGTGACGATCCAGGACCCCGCTTCTGTCACCGGCCCTCTATCCCAGGAGCGCCGGAGGCCCGCAACCGCGCCCGATCCGCCTGCCGGCCGGCGGGGTCGCCCGTCAGACAGAGTCGGGCCATGCCGACGTAGCGGTCGGCCCGGGCCCGGGCGTCCGCGTCGCCGTGCCGGGCCGCGAAAGCCTTGGCCGCGAACTGCAGCCCGGCCGCGAGGCGGAAGGCCAACTCGGGGAGCCGACCGCGGCGGCGCCGAAAGAATCGGAGGGTGCCCTGCAGCACGGCGAGGTCGCGGGTCGCACCGTAGCGGTGCGCCCCGCTCCGGTTGCCGTGGTGCACGATGACGGCCTCGGCGCAGTACGCGGTCTTCCAACCGGCTGCCAGCAGACGATGACAGAGGTCGAGATCCTCGCCGTACATCTCATAGGCCTCGTCGAAGCCACCGACGGCGTCGAGCGCGGCGCGGCGCCCGAGCAGGAACGAGCCGTAGACCCAGTCGACAAGGCCGCTCGTGGTCGGCGCGCTCCCGCGCGGCGTGTCGGGGTCGCGGTCGTCGCGGAGCGCCGCCGCGACCAGGCTCCGGACGCTGTGGAAGCGATCGACGGTCCGCTGAGGCGTGCCGTCACCGTTCAGCGTACGGCATCCGAGAACACCGACCTCCGGTTGGCGCTCGAGCGCGGCGAGCGCGACGGCCAGCGTGTCCGGCTCGACCACCGTATCGGGATTCAGAAAGAGCACGAACGGGCGGCGGCTCGCGGCGAGGCCCTGATTGGCGCCGGCACCGAAGCCGCGATTGGCGGCGTTGGCGATGAGTATGGCGTCCGGCGCCGCCGCCCGGAGGACGGCGGGCGTGGCGTCAGGTGAGGCGTTGTCCACGACCACGAGCTCGGCACCGGCTGCGCGGGCGGGCGCGAGCGACGCGAGCAGGGGCGGGAGATCCGTGGCGTTCTGCCAGGTCACCACGACGATCGTGAGGTCGGCGAGGGTCACACCCATCGCACGGGCGAGCTCAGGTGGCGGCGCTCGTGAGCCCGTGCAACGCGTGGCAGGCGTCGCCGAGCACGATGCGGTAGGCCCGCGGGACGCTGTTGGCGAGCGCGTCGAGGTTGTGGACCGTCGTGAGGCGCTGCACCACGGCGGCGAGCTGGCTCTCGGCGGTCGCGCGCTGCTGACGCTCCACCATCTCCGGAACGTAGAGGCCCGCGCGCTCGGCGTAGCGCAGATTCTCGATCGAGTGGCCGAGGAACTGCAGCTTGGCCGCGTCGGCGTTCAGCTGCTGCTCGGGCGCCGTGAGCACTTGGTCGATCAGCGTGATCTCGGCCCCGAGCCGGAAGTACGACGCCTTGGTGAGGCCCCGCACGCGCTCCCGCAGCCCCTTCCCTTCGTAGCCGTGCCGGAGCGCGTCGTAGAGGCCGTAGAGGACGTGCGTGCCGTTGCACGCATAGGTCTGCAGCGTGCTCCGCCCGTACGGCTTGGTGCCCTTCATGGCGGCGACGGTGTCGGCATACCCGACCTCCGCGGCCTGCGCCGCGGTTTCGACCAGCCCCGCGATGGTGAACGCCTGGCCGTCGGCATTGGTGAAGCGATCGGCGGTCGGCGGTCGATGCGCGGTGAAGACGCTGAGCGTCCACGAGAGCTCGGGGCCGGCGATCGCCGGCGAGAAGAGCGCTTCGGCGCCGGCAAACAGATCCGCGGTCGTGATCGGACCCGCCGGCGACGGCAGCTGGCGCGTCGGCGGCACCGCGGCCGCCTCCATGATCTCGAGGAAGTGATTGGGATGGGCTTCCACGTTCAACGGGAACCCGACGTACGATGTGCCGCCGCGCTCGGTCTTGGCGGCGTAGCGCTGTGTCACCACGTCGAAGATCGGGCCGCCCGTGGTCTTGGTATCGGGGCCGAGCGCCAGGGCGACGTGCATCAGCACCCACGGATCGTCGCTGTTCACCGCGCGCTCCCTGACGAGCGCCCGGAGCGCGGCGATCGTCGGATTGTCGGCGGCGGTGGCGGCGACCGCCAAGCGGGCGGCGCCGGTCGCGCTCACGGCCACGCCGGCCGTCAGGGTCAGGAATCGTCGTCGGGTGAGTCGCATGGCCGGATTCTCTCAGCCTTCACGACGCTCGGCGAGCCCGGTCTCGAGCTGCTCGATGCGGCCGTACAAGTCGTCGATGAATTCTCCGAGGCCGTCGGCGCCCGCGACGGCAGCCGCGCCGAAGACGCGGGCCAGCCCGCGCTCACGCACGACGTGCCGTTGGACCTCCCAATAGCCGCGCCCACCCGCGCTCGGTCGGAACGGCTCGCGGAAGAGCGGCAGGATCTCGTCGTCGGGTCGGCGGCGCCGCGCCTGGATGCGCGCGCGTGCCGCCTCGAGCCGCGGCAGCGCGGCGTCGAACGCCCGCTCGGCGGCGGCATAGGCAGCAGCCTCGGCAGCACCGGCCGCGGCGGCCCGCGCGGCCATCAATGCACGCGCCGCCGGCAAGACGATCGCGAGATTCGCGTCGTCGTAGTTCTTGTAGAGCGAGCAGAGCGCGTTCCGCTCCAGCAGCTCGCGCCAGCGCACGGGATCCATGCCCGAACCGCGGTGGCGGTGAAACGCGACGGCCTCGGGGACATACAGCACGCGTTGGCCTTCGACCCAGAGCCGCCAGCCGAGGTCGACGTCCTCGAAGTACGCGAAGTACTCGCCGTCGAAGCCACCGACGTCGAGAAAGGTCGCGCGCTCGACCGCCATCGCCCCGCCACAGGCGAAGAGCGTGGGCTCGGGCGCGCGCGGTGGACCGGCGACGTAGAGGCGTCCAAAACCGCGGTTGCAGCCGTGGCCGTGGAAGTTCATCGCCGCGCCATCGAAATCGATGCGCGTGCCGTCCCAGTCGAGCATGCGACTCCCGGCGGCGGCCGCGTTCCCGCCGACGATCGCGTCCACCAGCACCCGTAGCCACGACGGCGCCACGCGGCAGTCGTTGTTGAGAAATGCGACGACGCGACCGCTCGCCGCCTCGGCGGCGTCGTTGGCGGCGGCAGCGAACCCGCGATTGTCCGGGTGCGCGACGACCCGCACCTGGGGCCACGCCGCCTGCAGCCATTCCCGCGAGCCGTCGGTCGAGCCGTTGTCGACGATCACGCACTCGAGCGCGTCGGTGGGATAGTCGAGCGCGAAGACGGACGGCAGACAGTCTTCGAGCAGGTGGCGACCATTCCAATTGACGATCGCGACCGTCGCGCGCGGCAGTTCGCTCATGCCGATCCGCTGCCGCCGAGCTGCTGCACCAAGCGCCGGAGACCGGCGTAGACGCGATACGCCGGGTGACGACGGACGCGCGTCGCGAACTGCACGGCTTCGTCGATCCTGGCGCGTTCGGCCGCGTTCGGTGCGGGGGCGACGAGGGTCGCGGCGACCACGGGCGCCGTGATGGTTGCCGGCGCCTGGATCACCGCCGGCGTCGCCGCGAGCGTGAGGACGGCGTCGAGCGCGGCGGCATCGCGCTCGCGGCGCGCCTCGGCCTGCTCGTCGCCTTCGTTGCTCACGAGGCGGCGGACGTCGCGGCACCAATCCGTCGCGCCCTGGAGGTCGACGATCAGCAGATGGCGGTAGGCCGGCTCGCGCCAGTCGGCGACCTGGCCGTTGTAACGGGCCTGCGCGCGCGCGTAGCGCTCCCCGAGCCCCGGCTCGGCGAGGAGGAGATTGGCGGCCTGCATCAGGCTCCAATACGGGAGGTAGCCATTCGGCAGCGCCACCACGCTGGCGCCGGCCGACTCGAAATACGCGATGGTGGCCGCGAGCTCGGGATGACCGTGCCCGAGGTGCTCGCGCAGGAAGTCATGCTCGTAGCCGTGGCGCGCTTTCACCAGCGCGAACAGCACGGCGTCGGCGTCGCGCACGCCGGCCGTCGCGAATGGCGCGGCGACGACGATGAACCGGCGCGACACCCGGCGCAGCTCGTCGAGCAGCATCCGGCGTCCGTCGGCGGGCACGTGCTCGAGCACGTCCTGACACACGACGAGGTCGAAGCTCCCGTCGGAGAACGGCAGCGGCGGTCCGGCGACGGCGAGGTGATCGGGATGATCCGCGACGCGTACGTCGATCGCGCAGGTGCGGTCGGCGGGAAAGAAATCGGCGAGGGTCGCGAAGTGCCCGTGCGCGCCGCCCATCACGCCCCCGACGTCGAGCACGTCACGGGGGCTCGACCCGAGCCGCGCCGTCGCCGCCCGGACGTGGTCGTAGCGCTGGTACATGTCGAACGGCAGACGCGCGAGGAGCTCGACGCGCGTGACGGGCTCGGCGATCACCTCGACGCTGCGGAGCAAGAGCGGCGAGCTCGCCCGCAGGCGAAGACCGTGCCCCCCCGCCGCGACCGGGAGACTCGTGAGCGTGAGGGCGTGCCCGCCCTCCCCGAGCTGCACGCGTCCGATCTCCTGGTCGCCGATGTGGGCCGTCAGCTCGCCGGGTTTCTCGACGCATGCGTCGAGCCGGACCGTCAGGCGGGCCGGCTCGCGGCCCGCGACCAGCAGATAGAGCAACGCGTCGCCCGCGACGCTCCAATGCGCATCGGCCGCATCCGCTTGCGGCGTGGCGAGAAGACCGGAGCGCAGACGGACCGCCACGCGATGCGCTTCCGCTCCGGTGACGGAGCCGAGCGACGCGCCGGAGCCAAACCCATCGAGGCGGAGGCCACCCGCCGGCGCCAGGCTCGCCACATCCGCACGCGTCGCGATCAGCTCGAGATTGTAGGCCACGGTGAAGAAGCGGAAGTCGACGGCGAACCCGAGCGCCAGCAGTCGGTCGATCCAGTACGACGGCGGACGCTCGGAGAAGTGCGTGTGCTCGTGGCCACCGAAGTACAACGGGTCGGGCGTCGCCCCGATCAGCACGCCGCCTGGCTTCAGCACGCGGCGGACTTCGGCGAGCGCGGGCTCGGGCTCGTGCAGGTGCTCGACCACGTCGAACGCGCTCACCACGTCGAAAGACGCGTCGGCGAACGGCAAGCGGTCGGCCATTCCTTGCAACACGCGCCCTGCCGCGGCCGGAGCCTCGTGGCGCGCGCGGGCGAGCGCGTACCCACTCACGTCGATGCCGACGGACGAGAATCCGCCGGCCCGGGCCTCGGCAACGAGATAGCCGTAGGCACAGCCGAGATCGAGCCAACGCGACCCCGGCGCCATCCGCGCCGCGAGGTGCGTGACCCAATGCTGCCAGCTCGCGTGCTCACTCTCGTACCCGGCCGCGGGGTAGCCGCTGTTGACGCCGTGGTAATAGCCCTCGTCGTAGAGGGCATCGAGGGTGCGCGCGTCCGGATCGGGCGCGGACGACATGATCCGGGCGTGTATAGCACCGCCAGAAATCACGGTGCAATTTTCCCGGCGCCGCATTCCGGATCGGGACGCTCGTAGAGATCCAGGTCGCTGGCCGCGCCGGCGGGGAGCGCGGTCTCGATCGTGAACGGTGTCGGCGCGCCGCCCCGCCGCACGCAGAGGGTGCTGGTCGCGGCGCTGGCTCCCGTGGCACCCGCAGCGTGGAGGGTCACCGTCCCCGCGCTCACGGCCGCGACGATCCGCGTACCACCGGACCCGGGGGCGAGCGTGCAGTCCACGCGGGCCGGCAGAGTGGTCGGTCGTACGATGGTGCCGTCACCGTAGCGGCGTGGGCTCGGCACGATACGCGCCGGCAGCGCGACCGGTCCGTGCTCGTCGCGACAGCCCGCGTAGTCGATCGCGGGGTGATAGCGCGCGACGAGCAGGGGACCGACTGCGACGAGGGCAATGTCGTCGGTCGGTGCCGTGGGTGCCGTCGGATCCTCGCGGTACCAGAGCACGGCGTGGCGCCGCGACGACGGCGGCGTCGCGGCGGGCGAACCCGACGACCCTGACGACACTGACGCGTGCTGCGCGAGCCAGAAGCCGTTGTCTCCCGTCGCGTCGTCGAAGGCCGGGCCGTGCATGGCGCGCCAGCGCGTTGCGAGCGGCGCCGGCTCGTCGGCGAGCGCGGCCGCGAGCGCGCGCTTCACCCCGGCCGTCACGAGTCTCCCGGCAGTCGGGGCGTCGCGTCCGCCGGCGCCGTCGAGCGAGAGCGCCGCCGGGTTCAACGCTACGTAGCCATGCCGCGCGCCCTGGGCGATCCAGTCCGCGAGGTGCGCGCCCAGCACCAACGTGGCCACCGCGACGACCATGGCGCCGGCGACCGGCCAACGCCCCGCCCCGCTCGACGACGCGAACAACGCGCCGGCGGCCAGCGCCCAGAGCGGCAGCGCGGCATCGAGGTAGTAGTACCAGGCCTCCCCGGGTAGCAGCGCGACCATGGCGAGTTGCACCAACAGCGCGAGCCCGACGACGGCAGCAGCGCGCCGTCCGCGTACGGCGGCAACCGCGAGTCGCGCGAGGCCGGCGACGCTCGTTGCCGCGACGACCGTCGCCGCACCACGCGCGACCCCACCCCACGCGTCGGGCGCATCGCTCCATTGCCAAAACGCCGACGGCACGCGCCAATTGAGCGCGAGCGCCGCGCCGATCCGTGTGACGACGTCAGGGAGCGGACCGCGGGTCGGCAACGTTTGCAGCCCGGCGTCGTTTCCCGCGTTGGTGACGGCGGCATAGAGCGCGGGAAAACCAACGAGCGCGCAGCCGACGACACCGGCCACGAGCACCCCGACCCGTGGCCGGCGAGCGAGCACGACGACGTACGCGGTCGCGCCCCAGGCGACCATGCTGAGATGGAGCTGCACGGCGAGGCCGAGGAGCGCACCGAGGAGCCCGAGCCTGAGTGCGGTCAGAGGGCCGACCAGCAACCAGAGGATCCCGACCGCGACGATCGGGAGCGCCGCCGGCGCCCAGGCGACGCGCGCATCGATCACGGCGACCGGGGCGGTCGCAAAGATGGCCAGGGTCACGAGCCCGGCGGTGACGCCCCAGAAGCGCCGTGCGAACGCCCAGGCCGCGACCAGCGTCGCGACGCCGAGCCCGGCGGCGAAGCGGTACGCCGCAAGCGGGTCGGCGCTCACGAGATGCGGCACCGCCCAGAAGTAGTAGTAGAGCGCGCCGAGACTCGTGAGCCGTCGCATCGTGGGACCGACCGTCGGCCAGGCCTCGCCGGCGGCGATGTCGAGGCCGGTTTGGATGTCGCGCGCCTGGTCGACCCCGAACCATCCGACGTCGATGTGCCAGAACCGGAGACCCGTCCCGATCGCCACCAGCCCGATCACGGCGAGCATCTCGCTGCGACCGACGCGCACGTTGGTCGCGCTCACGTGCCGCTGCCGTCCCGGTGCCGGCGCGCGCTCGCGCGGCCATAGGGGACGAGCGCGACCAGGGCGAGGACACTGATCGCGGCGCCGATCAGGATCGACGTCGGTCGGTACCCGAACGTCACCACGTGGGCGCCGGCTGGCACCACGACGCCGCGCAGCACCCCGTCCGTCGTCCGAACGGGGGCCGGGTGTCCGTCGATCTCCGCGCGCCAACCGGGATACGCGAGGTCAGCGAGCACGAGGAGCGCGGGCGTCGGCCCGTCGGTTGTGATCGTGACGGTGCTCGGCGTCTCGCTGCGGATCGTCGTCGACCCTTCCACCGGGTTCGTGCCGGCCTCGGCCCCGCCCTCGAGCGCCGCCTCGACGACGGCGATCTCGTGGCGATCGACCAGCGCGGCCGTCCGAAAGTCGAACCCATCGCCGAGCCGTGCGAAGGCGCCGTCCGTGCTTCCCGTCGGCTCGACGCGCCGCACACGAAACGCGCGCGGAAGGGCATTGGTGTTCTCGTAGATCGCGACGCCTTCGGCGGGATCGTCGAATACGCGTCGCAGCGCAGCGGCCTCGTTCCAATGACGCTCCACGCGCTCGCGCGCGAGCCGTGCTTCGACGGCGGCCCCGGGTCCGAACCCGAGGTCGCCGAGCGACACCGTCGACGCCGCACCGTCTGGTGTCGTGGCGACGATCCGGAGGCGCACGCGCCGCGACTCGCCCGCACGTGCCAGGGAAATGCGCTGCTCGTTCCAGCGCTCACCGGCGGCAACCGCGACCGGCACCGTCGGCGCATCGGACGGCAATCCGTCGACGAGGATCTGGAGCGTGACACTCTCGGCAGCTCCCCGCACGAGCACGCCGAACGCCAGCTCGGCGGCTTCGCTGTCGGCCGTGACCTCGAACGTGAAGGGCGTCGGCAACGTAAAGGCGAAGCGTTGGTCTTCCCCAACGGCGAGCGGGCCGATCGCGAGCGGCCCGCCCTCGGTTCGGAGCGCACGCATCCCGGCGAGGAGTCTCGCCGTCCGCTCACGGCCGACGGCGGCACGCACGCGCGGCGCGAGGTCGGCGCCCGGGAGTGTCTGGCGCGTCGCAATCCAGCGCACGCCGACGAGATCGAGCGCCGGGGCCGTGGCCGCGACCGTGAGGTCGGGATCGACGGTGAAGTGGATCACCCGATCGCAGAAGCTGACGAGGCGAGTGAAGAACGCGTAGTACGACCCCGGTGTGAGGACGTCGATCGCACGCAAATCCGCGAGGCCGGCGGCCGCGGACGTCAGTGGTACCAGGAGGTCGGCGTCGGCGATGACCCGACCCGGCGCGGCGCCCCGCAGAAATTCCACGAAGGCGGGCTGACGATACGGATCGAGACGCGGCGGATGCTCGTGCGGCGCGGCGCTCCAGAGCTCGACGAGAACTACCGCGACGAAGACAGTGGCGACGGCACCCCGTCCAATGACGTCGCGGCGCCAGACCACGAGGCTCGTGGCGAGGACCGCGGCAATTAGTGCCGGCAGACGGAGCGCCGCCGAAAACGTGATCGGAACGGCGGTGGCAAGCGCCGCTCCGACGAGGCCGGCGATCACGAGCAACCCGGCCGCGATGACGTTGCACGCGCGGCGGCGTTCGATACGACCGGCGAGGATCGCGTCGAATCCGATCGCCGCCGCGACCGCCAGCGCGAACACGATCGTGAACGTGTACTTCACGAAGAGAATACCGCGGATCGCCGGCAGCCGGGTCGCAAGGTCGCCAAAGACGCCCACATTCCGAGCCAGCAACACCCCGGCCCAGAGCACGGCAGCGCGCGCAACCGTCACGAACGGCGAAGCGTGGGCCGCGACGCCGACGGCGGCGAGCAGCACGGCGCCGATGCCGATCGCCGGCGTCAGGAGACCGTCGGCGAACACCTGACCAGGCGGCACGAAGAGTCGCGGCACGGCGAGGCTGGCGAGCGAGGGCCACGGGAGCATGTAGCCCGCGAGCTGCGCGCGTCCGCCGAGCGTTAGGCCGGATGCCTGCGCCATAAGCTCGCCGGCCGGGACCAGGAGAAACGCGGCGAGCGCGCACCCGAGCCCGAGGCCGACGCCCGTCGCGGCGAGCGTCGTTTTGCCGGCGCCGCCTTGCCGGATTCCCCCGCGGACCCAGGCGTAGAAGCCAGTGAACCCGAAGCAAAGCAGGCTCGCCTGCAGCTTCCCGCCGAGCAGCGACCCCGCGGCCGCGAAGCCCAGCACCAGCCACCCACCGGCACGCCCGCGCCGACCGCGCTCGAAGCCGAACAACATGACCGGCAGAAAAATCTCCGTCGCGAGCGGGTGATGAACGATCCACGCCAGCGAGTAACCGCCATACGCCACCACGACCGCGCCGACGAACGCAGCGACTGACGCGATCCCGAGCTCGCGCAGGAACGCCCACGTGGCGAGCGCGAGCAGCAGGAGGCGTCCGAGATGGTAGAGGTCGGCCGCGCGCGCCGAGGGCACTGCGTTCAGCGGGAGCTGCAGCGGGTTCCCTGCCCCCGAGTTGAGATTGGCGGCGAGCGGGCCGCCGAGGCCGGCGCCGGGGTTCCAGAGCGGCAGCTCACCAGCCGCAAGAGCCCGGTGCGCGAGATACGGGCTTGGCTCGTCGACCCAGGCGGCGCCCTCGACGTCGAGGACGTGCGGCACGGGGCGCGGACCCGAAGCGTCGACCGGACCATGAGGCGTGAGACCCGCGGTCAGGCTCGCGGCGGAGAGCGAACGGCCCCCGAAGACGACGTCATGGAAGAAGATCCCGTGCAGCACCACGAAGAGCAGCAGCGCCGGGATCGCCGCCATGGGCCTCACGATCGCCTTCAGTGAAAGGTGATCCGACGGATGTAGAGATCGAGCGGTGGCCGCTTGGTTTGGGCGTCACCCAGGGTCTTGATGACGCTCTTCGAATCGCCCCACTCTTCCCACATCACGTACGCGACGTCCCCGCCGATGGCGACCTGCGGGAAGCGCACGGTGATCGGGGGCGTCGATTCGGGGCGCTCGACCGCGGCGATGGGAGGATCCCAGTGCTCGCCGCCGTCCTTCGAGCGCAGAATGCGCACCGTTCGCGGTCCATCGACGTAGACGAGGAAGAGGCTGTCGTCGGGACCGGCGGCCAGTCGCGGCGCGCTCGCCTTGCCGTCGGGCGGCGTCAGTGGCTGGAGCGTATCCTTATCGGGCCACGATCCGTCACTCTGCATCGACGCTTGGTAGATCGCTTCGTGACCCCCGCGCGTCTTCGCCTCGAACACGACTGACGCGCGCTTGCCGTCCGAGAAGAGCTGCATGGTCGGTGCGGTGCCACCGGGCTGCTCGTGCACGAGCGTATCGGCACCAAACGTGGCGCCACCGTCGCTCGAGGAGTCGGCCCACACTTCCGAGAAGGCATTGGTTCCGCCGACCGCCGCCGTCCACGTGACGACGACGCGTTCTCCGGCGAACGTCACACGCGGAGCGAGCGGCGCTCCCCGCCCTTTCCCATCGTCGACGCGGACCGGTGCCGACCACGTTGTGCCACGATCTTTCGACCGCGACGACATTACCACCCGTCCCGCGTTGCCGGCCTGTTCTTCCCACACGGCAATCACACGTTCGGCACCGTCGCTCGCCATCGAGACCGCGTTGGCCATGAGACCGCCGCCCTCGCCGTCGTCGATGCGCACGTCTTGCGGCAGCCACGTCACGCCCCGATCGAGCGACCGATTGACGAAGATGCCCGTCGTGTAGCCGCGCTCGTCCGGCCATGCGACATAGACGCCGCCGCTCTTGTCGGTTGCGATCGCCGGCGCGAACGCCATCGGCTCGTTGTTGAGGACGCGTGGCTCGGACCACGTCGCGCCGTGATCACGTGAGCTCCGGAACATCACGAATTTATCGCCGGTCTGCGGCTTCCGCGCCTGCCAAGCGGCGTAGAACTCTCCGTCGTCCGTCCCCCGCAGCATCGTGAGTCCGATGGTGATCGTCCCGAGCATGTCCTCGGGCGTGAGATGCGCTTCCGGGCTGAAAGGCTCCCCAGCCTTGGACGCCTGCCGGAATACGACCGGACGATACGGGGGCTCCTCGCGCATCCAGGTCGCGACGGCACCGCCTTCCGGCAGCGCGTAGAGGGCGGTGTAGTACGCCACCATGTAGCGGCCGACGTTGCCGGCCTCACCGTTCAACCGCTCGATCTCACCGAGCTCGGGTCCTTTTGGCTGCTGCTGACAGCCAAGCATACAGGTCACGAGCAAGAGCGCGGAGAGGATTCGAGCCAAGGAGTTTGTGCGCACGGGCCCTTCGTAGTCGAAAGCAGAGGACAAAAAGAGAGGGGACGGCGTACTAGACGCCGTCCCCTCGTTTTCACTCAGAGAACCCCGTCAGGGACAGGATTACTCTGCGGTGTAGCGACCGAGCGCCGAGGTACCGAACGGGCCAACCGCCATGCCGTGGTAGGCAAAGAGGAAGGTGGTCAGGTCCACGCCGTTGATGGTCGTGTCACCAATCGGAACGTTACCTTCGTCGCTACCAACCTGACAGTTGGTCATACGGACGAAGCCAGACGTCTCGGCCGGGATCGAGGCCGGGATGATGGCGGGGAGGTCGATACCCGAGAGGGGCTCGTTCTCCGCGATCTTCGCGGTACCCGAACAGGTCAAGCAAACGTCAGGCAGCGAGACGAAGGTCTCGAGGTTATCGTAGTACTGGGCGTTGCAGCAGATCGCCGAGCCGTTCGTGAGGGCAGCCGGAATCGGGCCAACCTCAGACTCGGAGAACGATGCATTGCCGGCAGGGAACGCCAACCCGATGAAGAAGATCTCCGAGTCCTGGAGATCGAGCGGATTGAAGGTCTGCAGGAAGAGACCAGCCGCCACCGGGCCGGTGAGGAAAAAATCACCGCCCGCAGGAATCGTCTGGCCGTCCACGATGCCAATCGCGTTGTTACCGAACGCCGCGTTGGTCGAGGTGTTTGCAACAACCCAGCTACCGATGAGGGCCGGAGTGCCGGTAGGCGCTTCGGGATCCAGAACGTCGCAGGTCTGGCTGTTGGTGTCCGAATCGAACGCCGTGACGGTGACGAAGCCCTTCTCACCAGTCAGATTGATGACGGGGCCCGTGTTGATGTTCTCCTGGCCGCTCTGAATCTGGCCCTGGAGCGCCGACGGGTCGACGACGACCGTGTCACGCGGGGTCAAGCAGATAAAGACGTCGGCAAGGTGGTCGCAGCTCTCGGACCAGAACGACCAGTGGGTCGCCAGAGGATCCGAGCTCTCACCCCCGATGCGGCTGACGAGCTGGAAGCTCGCACGCCCCTCGGTGACGTCAAACGGCATAACCAGTGCCACCGCCGGCTGAATCGTGGTGACCGTGTCACCCAACTCCGCCGCCTGAGCGGTAGGACACGCGGCAAACGCCGCGGCCGCAACCGCCGCCCCAAAACTAAACTTGATACCCTTCTTCATAAACTCTCCTTTCGTCTCCACTCGTTCGCTGTGAGACATTCACTGACCCTACTGCACACTCGCGCCGGTCCGGTTATGGCGCGATCCCTGTATGGCAAATTCAATAGCGCCCTCACCCGCCAGCTCGTTCGAACTACCAACCGCTGGGGAGCGCGCCGTTCGCAATCGATTCGATTTTGAGACCCAAAAGAGACCCACGACCCCCCCCAACCACCACACAACCAAAAACGCGGCGCATCCTAACCCGAGGTTTTGAAAAGAGTCAAGGTCCGAGCCAGTCACTCGGTCAGGAGGACATACCACTGACCCTCGTGCCGAACCCACGGATCCTTCGTAGTGACTTGCTTCTTGATAAACTGGAGCTCGCCCTGGGGGGTCTTGAGGGGCAGGTTCACTTCGTTCGAAACCGCCACTGTGGCCTTGTCACCGGTCTCCTGAATCTCGCTTATCTCGTAACTTAGGATGTCGAAGGCGAGCCAACGACGCTTCAGAAAGGCCTCTTTCGTGAGCGTCTTCTTGGCCTCGGGGTCGAGATACTTCTCGTAGACCTCTTCCCAGTTCTTCGACTGCTTGAGGCTCCAATAGGTGCTGGCGCGCTCCTTCAGGGACGCTGGCGCCGAGCTGGCGCTCTGGCATCCGACCGCAACCCCGAGCGCGACCGCCACGAGCACGACCGCGGTCGTGTACAGACCCCTCCGCCCCCAAGCGAGCATCGCAGACCCCCAGTCAAGACGCATGAGCACGAGCCTCGTATCCATTGCGCCCAGGACCGTCAATCGACGCGGTGCTCGGCTGGTCGATCCAGAAGCTTCGCAGATATTCCCACATGAAGAATTGGGAGGGGTCCACGCGGATCTCGCGTTCCATGGCGTCGACGCAGCGCTGCAGCGTCCCCTCGCCCGCCTCCGGACCCGGAACGCGCGGCCCAATCGTGAGTGTGTGGCCGAGGCGCCCAGGATCGCGGCGCACCGTGAAGGGTACGAGCGGCGCTCCCGTTTCCGTCGCGAGGTATTCGGCACCGAGCGGCAACTCGGCGGGATGGCCGAGGAACTGGACGCGCCCCCGATGCTTGGCGAGCTCCGGCGGCACGCTCAAGAGGATGTAGAGCACCTCGCCCGCCTCCAGCGCGGCGCGCATGCGATCCATGGCGCCGGGCTTGCCCGGGATGATGAACGGGATCCCACAGATGCGCTCGAGCTCGGCCACCTTGCCCTCTCCATAGCGCCGCACGACCTCGTTCAGCGGGTTGTCGTCGGGCTCGAGCGAACGCGCGATCACGTTCATACGGTAGCCCATGTGCGCGAGCGCGATGATCGCGAGACAGAAGCTGCCGTAGTGCGGTGTGAAGACGATCGCGCCTTTGCCCCCCGCGAGTGCCGCATCGAGATGCTCGCGCCCTTCGACTGCGATGAATTTTCCGAACGCGTCGCGGGTGAGGGCCGGATAGAAATACGTCTCGGCTTCCTCGCAGGTCTGGGTCTGAAAGCACGCCCGGATGATGCGGCGCGCTGCCGTTGCGTCGATCGCATCGCCGTAGGCGTGCCGGAGGTTGGCGATCGCCGCCTCGCGACCGACGGTCCTCCACCAAAAGCGCGCGTCGCCACGTCGACGGCCCCACCAGAGCGCCGCCCGCCAGGAAATGCGCGCGAGCGCCGGCATCACGGTGAAATAGTCGATCTCCATGACGACGCGGAGCCAGTTCGGCGACGGCGCGGTCACGACACTTCTCGCATCGGCGATCCATCATCGGTCAGCCACGCGTGGTCGACCCGAAACACACCGAACTCATCCGACGGATTCCGTACACGGAACGGGCAGCGCCGCTCCTGCACGTCGTAGATGAGTATGGCCGAACGATTGTCGATCGTCGCGACGTTCAGATAGTAGCCGCCGCCGAGCAAGGGCAGCTTCGGCACCTGCAACGCCGCGCGGAACGTCCCGTCGGCATGGCGTTCCATCGTCACTCCGTCCATCTCGGTCGAGACGCAATAGCAGACGAGGCCATCGTTGCGCACGAAGGCGATGCCCACACCCGGCTCCATGTCGACATTGGCGCCGCGCTCGAGCACCACGCGCACCGTGAGGGGCATCCCACTGAGCCAGGTCGCGCCGTCGTCGCCCGCTCCACCCTCCATCGTCACGTCGAGCAACCGGAGCACATTGGCGTCACGGCCGGTCGCCACGGTCTGGGCCGGTGCCTCCTGGTCGCGCACGCGCGTGTGCTCGAGGTAGGCGTCGATCACCTCGTCGACCGGACCCAGCGCCGCGACCCGTCCCTGGCGGAGCCAAAGCGCGCGGTCACAGAGCTTCTTCACCTGATACGTCGAGTGCGAACAGAAAAGAATCGTCTTGCCGCGCTCACGGAACTCGGTGATGCGATCGACGCACTTGGTCTGGAAATGCTGATCGCCGACGGCGAGCGCCTCGTCGATCACGAGCACCTCGGGATCGACGCTGACCGCGAGCGCGAAAGCCAGGCGGACGTACATGCCCGAGGAGTAGGTGCGGACAGGCTGGTCGATGAAGCCGCCGAGCTCGGAGAAGGTGATCGCCTCCTCGATCCGGCGGTCGGCTTCGGCACCCGTCAGGCCGAAGAGCGCCGCGTGCATGTGTGCATTGTGACGGCCGCTGAACTCGGGGTGGAATCCGGCGCCGAGCTCGAGAATCGCCGCGAGCGCACCGCGCACGCTGACGCGTCCCGTGGTTGGTCGCGTCGTCCCGGTCAAGAGCGCGAGCAGCGTCGACTTGCCCGCACCATTCTCGCCGATGATGCCGACGGCCTCCCCCGCCGTCACCGCGAGATCGAGATCACGGAGGGCCCAGAACTCCTGGTGCCGCGGCCGCTTCAAGACCCACTCGAGGGCACGGTCGATCGGCCGGGCGTACAGTCGATACGCTTTCCCGAGGTTCTCGGCGCTCACCGTCCGCATGGTCATACGAGGTCGGCGAACTCGCCGCGTGCGCGCATGAACACGGAGGCCCCACCGGCGAACACGACGAGGCTCACGACCGCGAGCCAGACGCCGCCGAGCCCGCTCGGCATGACGCCGTACAAGAGCACGTCGCGGTACGCGACGACGAGCGGCGTCAGCGGATTCAACGCGAGCACCGGGTGCAGAAACGGCGGCACCAGATGCGACGGATAGATGATCGGCGTCAGGTAGAACCAGATCGGCAACAAGACCCCGAGCGCTTGCGCCGTATCGCGAAAGTACACATGCAGCGCGGCGACAGCCCAGCCGATCCCGATCGCCAAGGCGAGCTCGGCAAGCAAGAGCGCGGGCAGCACCACCAACGACGCCCGGGGTGGAAATCCGCAGACCGCCATCAACGCCAGCAACACCGCCGTCGCAATCAGCTGGTGCACCACCGCCGAGCACGCGAGCTCGACCGGGAGCACCTCGACCGGGAACACGACGCGCTTCACCAGCGTCGGATTGTCGACCAGGCACGTGGCGCTCCGCGTGACCGCCTCCTGAATCGCGAGCCAAGGGAAGAGCCCGCAGGCCAGGTACAGCACGAAGGGGACGTCGCCCCCGCCGGCATCGGTGACGCGCACTTTCATCACGGTCGCGAAGACGAAGGTGTACGTCGCGAGCTGCAGCAACGGATGCGCCACCGACCAGAATGCCCCAAGCGCCGAGCCGACGTAGCGACCACGCAGATCCCGGGCGACCAAGGCCTGAACGACCGTCCGCGCGCGCCACACGGCGCGCACTACGGCGAAAGGGGCCGCGAGCGGCGCCGGTTCCCCTCCGGCCTCCGCGACGCGGATGTCGTTCGAGTCGGCCCTCGTCACCGTTGGCTACTTGCCCTGACGGCGCGGTCGCGTCCACTCCGCGCCTTGTCCGCCCGTTCAGGGGGTAGGACCTTCAGCGCCGCGTCGAAAAACTCGCGTGCACGATCGGGATTTCCGCGATCGAGCGCGATCCAACCCGCCAGGGTCAACGCATCCCCGTCCTTCGGTTTCGCCTTCAGCACGACGTCGACCTTGGCGGCCGCGGGCTCGTGGCGGCCGAGGCGATAGTCCAGCATCGCAAGGCCACACGTGGTTTCGACGTCGTTGGGCTCCAGTGCCGCCGCCGCGAGCCAGGCCTGTTCGGCGTCGGCGAGCCGGGTACGCTCGAAGTACGCTTGGCCAAGGTTGTATTGAGCGCGCGCACAGCGCGGCGCAACCGCCACCGTCGCCGACCACAGCGTGATGCGGTCACGCCAATCCCGATTGCGAACGATCGTCCGTCCCGCGAGCGCGCCCACGACCAGCACACTCGCCGCCGCGAGCCACGCCCGGCGCGTCGGCCAACGCGCCAATGCCCCATCCACGACCCCCGACACGATCACCGCCACCCCGACCAGCGGCAGATAGAGATAGTGCTCCGCCAACAACTCGCGAAACGGGATGATGTGCGACACCGGGAGCAGCGTGATCGCGATCCACGCGAGGCCGAGCCCGAAACGGCCGCCGCGTCGCCAGCTCGTCCACGCGACCGCAGCCAGGCCCACGAGCACTACCACGCTCCCGAGCGCGCGGGGGTCGAGGACGCTCGTCGACACCGGAAACGCGTCGTAACTGTAGTCGACGGAGAGCGTCGCCGGCCAGAGAATCAGCTGCAGGTACTTGAGCCACACCCGCGCCACGGTCGCGAAGTTGGCGCCGATGCCGTCGCCGTGCCATGGGCGTGAGGTCGCAATGCGGACCACGTGGCGACCGTACGTGGCGGCGAGCGCCACGACGCCGAGCCCAGCGAGGCCGGTCAGATACCCGAGCGAACGGCCGGTGACGACGTGTCGCCGACCCTCCCCCGGCTCGAACGGGGTCGCACGTCCGAGCCAGCGGTCGAGCACGAGGCAGACGACCGGCAACGTGATCGCCATCTCTTTCGCGAGGATCGCGAGCACGTACGCGGCGGCCGCGAGGCCGACGTCGACGAGCCTGCCGTCGCGGCGGTACCGTAGGAAGGCCACCACCCCGAGCGCGTAGAACAGACCGCAGAGCACGTCGCGCCGACCCGCGGCGTAGCTCACGGCGTCCGCCTGGACGGGATGCACGGCGAACACCAGGGCACCAGCGAGCACCCCCGATGGCGATGCGCCGATGGCGCCGAGCAACGTCGCGACCGTGAGCACCGCGGCGCCGTGGTAGAGCAGATTGCTCACGTGGAACACGCGCGGGCTCATGCCGCCGAGCGCGTAGTCGAGACGATACGACAACGTGCGAAGCGGCCGGTAGTGCAGCCCTTGGAATCCCGCAGAGAGCGGCAAGCGGACACCCGGGTCGTCCACGATGACGAGCTGGTCGTCGTAGACGAAGCCGTTGTCGATGGCGTTGGCGAACGTCGCCGCGACGGCGACGAGGAGCACGCCGCCGATCAGCCACGCACGGCCGGCGCGGCGGACCGGCGTGTTCCCGTCCGTCATGAGCTCATCGATCGGTCAGGGCGCCGGGGTGGTGACGCGCTCGTCGTTCAGATCGGTCTTCGACGGCGTGCCACTGCCGTAGTCGGGACGTCCCTGCTCGTAGCGATAGAGGTCGCGCTCCATGCCCTTCAGGCGGGATTTGAAGGCCTCGGTCGCGTTCCGCGACTCCTGACGATCACGGACGACGTGCGGCGTCAGCAGCACGATCAGCTCCGTCCGGCGGACGTTGTCGCTCTCCACCCGAAAGGCGCGGCCGATGACCGGAATGTCCATCAAGAACGGGATGCCCGTGCGACTGCGGTCGACGGTGTCGTCGATGATGCCGCCGATCACGATGGTCTCGCCGCTCTGCACGACGACGGTCGTCTCCGATTCGCGCGTCGAGAACGTCGGCGACTGGATACCGCCCGTCGTCGCGCTCGCCACCTGGCTGACCTCTTGGCGAATCTGCATGTTCACCAGGCCCTCCGAGTTGACCTGCGGCAGGACGGTCAGGATCACGCCGGTGTCGCGGTACTGGATGTTTTGAAGAATATTCGACGTCCCGTTGGTCTGCACGGTGTTGGAGTTGCTCTGGGTGGTGACGATCGGGACCTCGTTACCGACCAGGATGTGCGCCTCGTGGTTGTCGGCGGTCATGATGTGCGGTGCCGACAGGACCTTGAGCTTGTTCTTGCCCGCGGCGGCGTTCATCACCACCGCGAAATTCCGGTTGTCGCTGATGATGCCGAACATGCCGGCACCCGGCAGCGGTACGACCTCCGCCGAGCGGTTGCCGATCGCGGCCCCGAGGTCGAAGAGGCTCGTGTTGTTCGTCGTGGTCGTGCCGTCGGAGCTGTTGCTGCTGCTCGTGCTCTCACCCGTGATGCGACCAAGCGCGCCTTTGCGGCTGTCTTGCGCCGCCGCCCACTCGACCCCGAACCGCAGATCGTCGCCGAGCGTCACCTCCGCCACCAGCACCTCGATCAGCACCTGCCGCGGCACCACGTCGAGACGGCGCAACACCTCGCGGATGTCGGAGTAATCCTTCTTCGTCGCGAGCACGACGAGCGAGTTGGTCACCTCGTCGGCGACGATGCGCACCTCTTGGCGGAAGAGGTCACCGGGCTCACCGCCGGCGAGCACGTAGCCGGTGGCACCCGACGAGCTGTTGAGGCCGCTGCCGCTCCCACTGCTGTTGTTGCCGAAGCCGCCCCGGCTCGAGCTGCCGCTGCCGCCACCGCCACCGAGACCGCCACTGCGATTCCGACTGCGGCCCGAGCTCGACGAGCCGCTGCTGCTGCTGTCGTCGAATTGTTGCAGCGGCGCGTAGTCGTCGAAGTCGTCGAACATCTGATTCACCCGGGGTGCCACGACCGGCGGGGCTGGGGCGCCACCGGCACGACCGCCGGCTTGTGCGGCACGGCCCCCGGGCTGCGCGCCACCGACGCCGCCGCGCTGGCGGGTACCGAAGGGCGTGAATTGCTGCTGCTGACCCTGTCGAGAGTTGCCGCCCGCTCCGTACAGCTCGCTCAGGATCTCGGCGAGATCGACGGCTTTCGCATTCTCGACGGCATAGACGTGGACCGAGCGTCCAGCGCCCTCTTCGGGCGGCACGTCGAGCAGCTTCATCCAGCGGTCGACCTCGGCGAAGATCGTGGGGTTGAACGCCACGATCACGAGCGAGTTGAGCCGCACCAACGGAATCACGTAGACGCCGCGCTCTTCCGCGGAGGCCGGCGTCACGCCGTAGGTGTCCATGATGGAGAGCAGCTCTTGGCCGATCTCCTCGATGTTGGCGTGCTCGATCTTGTAGACCTTGGCGCGCAGGTCGCGGAACGCGTCGCGATCGAAGGTGTTCACCAGATCCTTGATGCGCGCGACGTTCGATTCGAGGTCGGTGACGATCAGCAAGTTCGCTCGGGCGTAGGGAATCACGTCGCCGCCGGGCGTAACGAACGGCTGGACGACGTTCACCATCTCTTGCGCGGCCACGTGCTCGACCCGGATCACCTGGATCACGAAGGCATCCTGAGCGGCGGCCGTCCGGCGGTCGCCGGGCGCAACCGGGATGATCGCCTTGGTCTTGGCCTCGGCCACGGGGATGATTTGATAGATGTCGCCGACCTGCACCGCCGAAATCCCGTTCGAGCGCAGAATGCGATTGAAGATCGGGAAGAGGTCTTCCTTGGAAATGGGACCAGTCGTCCGAATGGTGACCTGGCCCTGGATGCGAGGATCGATCTGGTAGTTGATGCCGAGCGAATCGGCGAGGCTGTGGATCACTTCCCGGATGTCGGCTCCCTCGAAGTTCAGGACGACGGAATCGTCGGCCGCGGGGGTCCCTTGCGAGATGGGGGTCGGCGCAGCACTGGCCTTCCCATTTGCCGGCGACGCTTCGGGTGTCGGCGCCGGGGTGTCGGCGCCGGCGACCGTGGCCGCGGCGATCACCGCGATCACGGTGACGATCCTCAGGGCTGTGCGTACCATTGTGACCCTCCCTCCCACGACTACTGCGCTTCGGGCTGTCCGCGGCGCTTGCGCGCTTCTTGCCGTAGACGCTCGATTTTCTCTTTAATGTCCGCCGCTGGCGTCCGTGCCACTCCCGGCGACATGGCCCCACGCGGCGTCCGGGTCGGCACCACGCCGGGCGTTGGCGTGGGCTGAATACCGGCCGGACCCGTTGCCGGTACCGGTTGCCCGCCCTTCGCCTTCTCCACGTTGATGAACAGCGTAACCTCTTCCCCCCCCGGTCCTACCATCACGATGGATATCGGGTCGATCCGCCCTAATTTGTAGTCACCCACCATCTCCCCCTGGCGAATCCACTGGGGTTTGGGTTGGGTCTGGTCGCGGACGAGGGCTTCCCGCTCGGGGCCGCGTCCCGAAACCCCGAGCAAGACCACGGTGAGGGGTCGTGCCGGCTCGGTGGACACCGTCGTCACGGAACCACTCGCCTTTTCGCCCTGGCGGGAGGCATCGAAGAGGTCCTTGTCGGCGATTTGGGTCGCCAGATTCGGCGATGGGGCGCGGCGATCGACCTTGGGAATATCGAGCTTCTGGGCCTTGGCTTCACGCGGAGCGGACACCTCGGCCTCGGGCTCGCCCAACCACCAGACCGAGACGATTTGCACGACGAGCACCGCCACGATCGCCAGCAGGAAGAGGTTGAGAAAAAGGACGCGGCGCATCAGGCGGCCCCCTCGGCGGGCGGGCTCGGGATCTGGCTCGGTTGGGCGTTCGGAACCACGGGCGCGGCTTTCGCGGGAGCGCCTTCGGCCGGTCCGTCGACCACCGGTGCCGCCACCGCCGCAGCGGGAGACGGACCCGCAGCCGGGGCAGCCGGGGCTCCAGCCGCCGCCGCCGTCACGGGTGCACCCTGCAGGAACGCCGTGACCTCGATCGTCGCCGACAACGCGCGCGCGGCCTTGCCCCGCAATACCGCGCCGCGCCGACTGATCTCGATGAACGGGACGAGCACCCGGGTCTGACCGTGCTCCATCCCCGCCAAGAAATCCGCCACCTGTTTCAGCTCACCGGTCACGGTGATCCGGACCGCGATCCGCCGGAATTCGGCGACGGCGTCGTCACGCATGACCTGCGTGCTCTGGATCTCGACGCCCTTCTCCGCCGCGAGACTGTGCAGGACGTTCTGGAGATTGGCGGCGGCGAGCGTCGGCGTGTCACCCGGGACGAGTTGCGCGTGGACCTGCTGATAGAGCTTTTGCAGCTGCTCGCGCTGCTTCGTGATGTCCGCGGTGCGGGCGAGATACGACTGCGCGTTCTCGAGCTTCTCGCGGTGCGCCACGATCTCGTCCTGCAAGTCCTGGCGGTACGACAGGAAGGGCGAGATCACGAGCAAGTACATCAAGAACAGCGCCGCCACGCCACCGGCCGCCCCGATCAATCGCCGCTCGCGCTCGCTGAATTGATTCCATCGCTCGCGCCAGTTCATCCTTCGACCTCGGCCACGATCGAAAAGCGCTCTTGCCCGGCTTGGCCTTGCGTGATCGGCGACGTGAACTGCGCGTTCCGGAACATCGGGGAGTTTTCCAGGATCTGGATCAGCTCGGATGATTTGGTCGCAAACCCGTCCATTTCGACGCGATTGTTCCGGTAGCGGAGCGTCGTCAGGTACGCGTCGGTCGGAATCTTGTCGGTCAGCTCCTTCAGGAACTGCACCGTCCGCCGGTCTTGGTTCTCGGTGAGCGTCGCAATCTGGGCCTGGAACTTCCGGACGTCCGCTTCTTGTTTCTTGATCGCGGCGACCTGGGGCTCGAGCTCCTCGACTTTGGCGGCGAGCGCGCGGCGGGTCATCTCGTCACGGACGATGACGCTGCCACCGTAGACGAGCGCCAACACCACGATCGCCACCATCAGCAACAACGGAACGAAGAGCCCCTCTTGCAGACCAGGCCGATGCTCGGCGGGCAGCAGATTGATGTCGACGACGCCCTCGCGCACCGCACCCAGCGCCGCGCCGACGGCGGGCAGCAGCGTCGGCTCGGAGGCGTCGAAGAAGGACGTGGGAGCTTCGAGCCGGCCGCTCGCCAGCGCGAAGAGGTCGAGGGTGCCCTCCGGTACGGCCGGTACGCCGTTCGGCGAGGCCGCGACGAACAGCTCGACTGGCGCCTCAACCACGTGAAAGACCTCGGCGAGGTCGCGCCGCACCATCGCGTTGACCTCGGTCGTGCTCGGCGTAGCGCCGCGGAACGAGTGACTCGCCACGAGCTGGCGCTCGACGAAGACGGCGAGCTCGCCTTCACGGCCGTCGCGGACGAGCAGTGCCACCGGCTCGCCGAGCACGCCCCGGCAAAACGCGGTGTAGTCACCGAGTGCCGCCGCCGCCACGACGACGGCCTTGGGGCGCACACCGGCCTGCTCGACGGCGTCGACGTACTGCTTCACCACGCGGCGCGGCACCGACACGACCAAGACCGCCAGCCGTCCAGTCTCGCCCTGACCGGATTCGCGCACCTGATAATCGTAGAAGATGTCGTCGCGCGGTATCGGGATCACGCGCTCGACCTCGTACTCGAGGACCTGGGAGAGGTTCTCGCGCGCCGCCATCGGGAGGATCAGGCGGTTCAGCAACAGCTCCTGGCGCGCGAGACAGAGGTGCACCGCTCCCGGCTCGACCTTGGTTTCGCGCACGAAGGAGGCGACGGCCTCCGTCAGGCTGCGGCCGCGCTCTTCGGGACTCGCGATCGGTGCCAGCGGATAGGTGCGGCTCGCGATCAAGGAGACGGTGAGCAAACGCTTCCGGACGAGCGCCAGGGCCACGTGCTCGGGACCCACGTAGATCCCGAGCCCATCGAGAAAGTCGATGCGGCGCACCCGTTGCGAGAAGGTCGAGAGGTCCATTGCCGTCAGAATGCCGGGAGTCGGTCGTACCAGCGCTGAATGTGGAAGCCGTCGGCGTCCTCGGGGACGTCGACGACCGCGCCCAAGCGCGCCTGGACACGGCCGTTCTGCATCGTGGCGCGTGCCTCGATCGCCACGACACTCGCCGTGCGATCGACCAGGCGCCGACCCAGCGTTTGATCCGCCACCTTGGCGCGAATCAAGCCCAGTACGCTGCCCGGATCGTCCTCGCGCGCGGTCAGCACTTCCTCCAACGCATCCTCATCCCCCCCCAGTACCACCCGCAGCACCGCAACCGGCGCCGTTCGCACGTTGATGTTAGCGCTCCGGTTGAAAACGGAAAAGACTTCTCGCAGGGGAATGACGGGCGTGTCACTCCCCCCGAATTTTTGATCTCGCGTCCCGTAAAAGAGCTCGCGCGTAATACCACGAACCTGCAGCAACTCGTCTACCGAATCGAAGGGACCATTTTTGGCGCGGTAGGGTTCCGCCAGCTTCAGGTAGTACTCGTCCTCGGCACCGTGCAGGCGGTGCATGTCGTCGCTGTCCCGCCAATCCAGGATGGCATCGACGACCTCCTGCTGGGCGTCGAGGTCGAGCCCGAGCGTCTCGAACACCTTCCGCAGCAAGGCCTCGTCGGCGCGATTGAGCGAGATCTTGCCGCCCTCGTCGATCAGCCGGACCCCGTACGTCCCGGCCCAATACGGCTCCTCGTGCCAGGTACCGTCCGGCACCCAGGCGACGGGTTGGTCGATCGGGACGGCGTCCGGATCGGTCTCCTCGGTCTGACTCTGCCGGGCATGCAGCATCCGATAGATGGCGCGGTTGATACCGGCGAGCGCCACCCCCCGAGCCTGGACCTCCTCGGCGAGATTCTGGGTCGCGACGGCGTCGTCGCGCATCGAACGTGAGAACTCGGCCGCGAGCACGCTCAAGACCATGAAGATCCAGATCACCATCAGGAGTGCGATCCCGCGCTCGCCGGGATCTCGGTCCCGCCCGGGCGTCACTCTTCACTCCCGTCGCTGCCGTCGTCGCTGTCGGTGTCATCAGTTGCTCCGGATCCGGTGGCGTCGTCGTCGGCCTCGTCGTCGGCTTCCTCTTCGGGGGGCTCTTGGAAGTCGTCGGTGCCCCAGCCGTAGGCCATTGTGAGCAGCGGAATCTCCCGGATCCACGGCGCGCCGCCGAAGAACGGTAAGCCTTCAATCGTGACGCGCACCGCCGCCGGCAGCGTGTCCTCGTCGCGGGCGTCCCATTTGTCGGACCAGCCGAGATCGACCTCTTCACGCGGCAGATACTCGAGGCGGAACGACGAGAACCCCTGAAGCAGGACTGCCCGCTCGATGTGGGCATCGGCCGGAGCCGCGTAGAGGTCGTCGGGCGTGAAACTGGTCCGCTCCTCGACGACCAGGCTGCCGTCGACGAGACGATAGTTCACGACGGCGAGACCCGTCCCACCTCGACTCTGCGGCGCGCTGGTCACGAAGCTCATGCCGTCGGATTGGCCGAAGAAATAGGCGACGTCGTCCTCGTCGTGCTTGGCGAAGTAATAGACCGCCGACCGCACCTGGCGGCCCATCAGCTCCTCGGCGAGGCGCATGCGTTGGTTGTCGTCCGCGGCCCGTTCGCCGCTCGTGACCGCGCGATGACCAAAGTAGAAGGCGCTGTAGACGATGGCCGCGATCATCCCGAAGATGACCAGCGCCAGCACCATTTCGAGCAGCGTGAAGCCCGCCGAAGCCGACCGGTAACGCTCAGCCCGCACGCGATCGGTCATGTCTGGGGCGGCGGGGCGACCCGCAGGGTGCGCAGGGTGTACACCCCCTCCCGATCCTGGCGCTGCGGCCACAGGACCGACACCTCGATCTCGAAGATCGTGACCTCGCTCTTCACGTCGAGGTCACGCGAGTTGCCTTCCAGCATGTCCGTGGCTTCGCGCACCTTGCGCTCCCACCGGTAGCCGTCGCCGAAGTCGCCGCTCTCGTTCAGCGGAATCGGATCGGGCATCGTCATCGTCCGCTCGAGCAGATCGCGGGCTCGGATGACTGCCCGCGCACGGACGCCGGCACCGTGCTCGGTGCGAAGCGCCGCATTGAAGATCTCGAGCACGGTCACGACGCCGACGCCGACGATCGCCATCGCGATCGCGACCTCGATCAGCGTGAAACCCCGGGCGCACGCGTGCGCCGCTCGCCGCAACGACGACCGGATCACGTCGCGTCCTGGATGACGACGGAGCCAAGCATGGGGTCGACGCGCACGCTGAATTTCAAGCTGTCGCCGTCGGCCTGGGCGATGAGGAGCGAGACGCCGCTCGAGCCGCCGTTCGGATAGAACACCACCCGCACGCGACCATCCTGGTCACGCCAGCCGCCGCGGATGCCCGAGATCGTCGCACCTCCGGGCAGCGTCGTCTCCTTGCCGTCGGTCCAACTGAAGGTTTGGCCGTCGGCCTCGAGGATCATCTCCTGCTCCACGCCGCGGCGGACGGCCCGCTCCCGCAAGCCCCGCATGATCGCAGCGAAATTGCGCGTCCCGCTGCGGACCTCGCGCGCCCGCCAGCCGCTCGTGATGCTGGGCGCGAGGAGACCGCTCGCAATCGCGACGATCATCAACACGATGATCAACTCGAAGAGCGTGAACCCGCTTTGACGCGTACGGGCGCCGCTGGCGGGACGACGCAGCACGAACGTCAGCCAGCCCAACTCGCGAGATCGCGAGCGTCGCCGTCGCCCCCCGGAGCGCCGTCGGCGCCGTAGCTGAAGAGATCGTATTCCCCGTGCTCACCGGGGGCCACGTACAAGAACGGCCGGCCCCATGGATCTCCCGGCACGCCCTTCTTGAGGTACGGACCATCCCACCCCGGGATGCCGCGTCCCTCCTGCAGCGCGGTCAGCCCCTCCTGCGAGGAGGGGTAGCGACCGACGTCGAGTCGGAACGTGTCGAGCGCCGTACCGAGCAGCTCGATCTGCGTGCGGGCCGCTTGCGAGCGCGCCTTCCGCTCGCGGCCGAGGTACGCCGGAACCACCAAGGCAGCGAGCAAGCCCAAGATCACCATCACGACCAAGAGCTCGACGAGCGTGAATCCGCGTTCGCCGCGGCGGATGCGCGCACCGAGCCGCGTGAGGGTCGTATCGTTCGTGCGGGTTTCGTTCATTCGTCGTTCCTCCAACGCATCAAATGTCGACGTCATTGATACTGAAGACCGCCATCAGCATCGAGATCACCAGGAAACCGACGACCAGACCCATGATCAGGAGCATGGCCGGCTCGAGCAGTCGCGTGAGACGCTTGACGTCGTTACGAACTTCGCGGTCGAAAAAATCTGCGGTCGTGAGGAGCATTTCGTCGAGCTTGCCCGTATCCTCGCCGACGGCGATCATCTGCAGGGCCAACTCCGGAAACACCCCGCTCTTCCCGAGCGGACCCGAGACGCCAGCTCCTTCGCGCACGCCGACCTGCACCTCGTTCAGCGCCGCCGCGATCACCTGATTGTTCGAAATCGAGCGGACGATGTCGAGTGCCTGCAGCATCGGGACGCCGCTCCGCAGGAGCACGCCGAGGGTTCGGCCGAAGCGCGCGACCTCGGTGCGCAGCAACAGGTTACCGACGAGCGGAATGCGCAGCTTGAATGCGTCGAACGCCATGCGCTTCTTGGTCGAAACGTAGCGGTAGCCCGCAAAGAGCCCGCCGATGACCAGCGGCACCCCGATCAGCGACCAGGGGCTGGTGGCGGCGTCGCTGAGGGCGAGCATCATGCGGGTGGAGAGTGGCAACGTCTGCCCGAGGTCAGCGAACATACTCGCGAATTTCGGCAGCACGAAAATCAGCAGGATCGCGACGGAGATGCCGCCGACGCCGACCAGGATCAGCGGATAGGTGAGCGCCGAGATCACTTCGTCGCGGAGCTCTTCCGCGCTGGCCAGATACTCGACCAAGCGCAGCAAGACTTGATCGAGCACGCCGCCGACCTCGCCGGCCTTCACCATGTTGACGTAGATTGGAGGGAAGACCTTCGGGTGCAGCGCGAGCGCCTCGGCGAGCGCCATACCGCCTCGCACCGACTCGAGCACTTCCGCCGTCACGCGCTTCAGCTCCGGAGTCTGCGCCAACTGCGTGAGGGTCGTGAGACTGCGGTCGAGCGGCATGCCCGCCTGCAGCAACGTCGAAAGCTCACGCGTGAAGATCAGCAGCTCGGAGGTCTTGACGCTTTTACGCTTCCCGAGGGCCGGGAGGGTGATCGACTTCGCCGCGCGCGGCGCGCCGGCCGCCCCGGAACCGATCTTGATCGGGATCAGGCCCTTCTCGCGCAGGCGCTGGACAACCGAGCGCTCTTCGCCGGCCTCCATCGAGCCCTCGACGATCTTTCCCTGAAAGTCGGTTGCTCGATACTGAAATTGGGCCATGAGACCTCGTAAGGGACAGGCGACGTACCTCGCCGTGACCGATCCGGGTATCTAACACGGGCCTTCGGGCCCGCATATAGCAGTGGCCGCCAAACCCGCGATCGAGCGCGCCGCGGCCTGCCAATCGCGAGCCTGCGCCGCGAGGCCCGCCGCACGGCCGAGCTCGGGAGCACGCGCCAGCGCCCGGACGATCGCGGCGGCGAGCGCCGGCGCATCGCGCGGCGGTACCAGAAGACCCGTGACGCCGTCCTGTACGAGGTCGGGCAGGCCGCCGACCGCGGTCGCGACCACGCCGCGCCGGCACGCCATTGCGAGCGGCACGACGGCGCTCTGGCTCGCCTCCCAGTAGGGCAGGACAACGAGGTCGCTCATCGCAAAGCAGCACGCGACCTCGCTCGCGCGGAGGAAGCGGTCGAGCACGACGACACGGTCGCCGGCTCCGACCTGTGCCGCGAGTCGGCGATAGTGGTCGGCGTCGTACTGATAGATTTCGCCGGCGACCACGAGCTGCACGTCGTCACCGACCGCCGGCAACGCCTCGATGAGCGTCGGCAGACCCTTGTACTCGCGCACGTAGCCGAAGAAGAGCAGCCGGCGCGTGGCCGCCGGAACCCCGAGCGCGTCGGCGCACGCGCTGCGATCTGCGCCGTGCGGACACGGGGGCGGAGGCTCGGAGGGCGGGAGCACGGTCGCAACCGGCCGACCCGGATAGCGAGCGCGGAGGCGTTCGGTATCGCGCGCACTTTGCGCGACGAAGCCCGCGGCACGACCGAGCGCGCGGGCGGCGAGCCACGGACCACCCGGCATCGGCTCGTGCGGATCGAGATTGTGACAGACGAAGAGCGTCGGGACACCGCGCCGGCGCAGCAGCGCGGCGACGACACCGAGCGCCGGCGCGAAAAACGGATGCCACCATTCGACGAGCGCCACGTCCGCCGCGGCCGCCCGGCGCACGACCGCGAGCCAGCTGGCGGGACCGAGCGAATCGAGCAACGCCACCGGCGGGGGCAAGAGCTCCCCTGGGCCAGCCGATGGCCCTTCCGCCGTCGCCTGGGCGGGTTCGAACTGCGTGCGCCCCGGGAACAGCAGCCGCGGGTACATGCGACGGAACGAGATCCGATCGACGGCGTGACCGTTGGCGGCGAGCGCGGCGGCAAGATGGTCGTGGTACTGCGCGATGCCGCCGCGGAGCGGTGCGCTCGGTCCGATGAGGGCGAACCGCACGCGCGCTACCCTGCCACCAACGCACGGCCGTCCATCGTCGTGGCTCGACACCCGAGCAACGCCACGATGGTTGGCGCGAGATCGGTGATCGCGAGACCATCCGTCCCCACCCCCGGCCGATTCGTGGAGAAGAGCGCGTCGTCGTAGGTGTGCATGCCCGTCAGCGCGCTCCGTCCGAAGAGCGCGGTCCGCGCGAACGCGCCCTTCAAATCGAAGCCGTCATTGCAATGCGCAACGGCGTCGGGGGCGTGCTCCAACTGCGGTCCGTCGTAGATCTCCTCCCGGCGATACACCGCTTGCACGGGCCGTCGCGGGGCGCCGTCTCCAGCCTCCGTCTGGTAGGTGAGGGCGAGCAAACCCGCGGCGACACGGGCAAGCAGCTCGTCCGCCTCCGCACCGGGCGCCACCACGCCACCCGCGAAGCGTCCTCTCAGATTGAGGTAGATCCGCCCGGGATCGAGGACGAATACTCGCGAGCACGGATCGAGATCGGTGAACGACTTCGGCGCGTCGGTCTTGAATCGCAGCAACCCCTCCGCCCGCAGCCACGCGTTCGGGTAACACTCGGCCTCGATCGCCGTATGGCCATGGTCGGCCAGGACGAAGCACGTCGTCTCGTCACCGAGGCGATCGAGACACGCGCCGAGCGTCGCATCGACCGCCGCGTAAAAATCGAGGAAACGCGGGTGCAGGCGATGCGTCGGGTCGGCCCAGACGTGCCAGAAATAATGGTGCAGCCGATCCGTCTCGGTGATCACGCCGATGAAGCAGTCCCAGTCGGGCGTGGCGAGATAGTGCTCAAACGTCCGCCGCCGCGCCGCGAGCGCGGCGAAGCATTCGTCGAAGAACGCGTCCGGGCGCCGATCGGCATCGACGTAGTCGACGTCGATCGCGTAACCGTGCTGCCGAAGCACCGCGAGCTCCTGTGCTGGTCGGACCGCGCGCGCCAGATCGATGGCGACGAAGCCCGACACGAGCACACCGGTGATGTCCTTCGCAGGATAGGTCCCGGGGACGTTGAGGATGATCGACGTCTTGCCGTGTGCGCCCAGCACATCCCAGAGCGTCGGGGCGCACACATGGGTGAAATTCGGAAAATACAGGGCATACGAGTCGCGTCGCAGCTCCGTGAACCCGTAGATGCCGTGCTTCCCCGGGTTCACGCCGGTCATGAATCCCGCCCACGACACGTTCGAGATCGTCGGGATGCTCGAGGTCATGCGTCCGAACGAGCCGTGCTTTCGGAGCGCCGCCATGCGGGGCATGACCCCGGCATCCGTCAGCGCTTCGACGAGCGGTGCGCCGACGCCATCGAGCCCGAGCACGGCAACACGCGGCTTTCGCGTGCCGCCGCGCCATCGATCGAGCAGCCCCATGAGGCGTGGGGAGATCAGCCGATCTTGCGGGCGCGGTCGTAGTCGTCGTCCACGCGACGGCCGGCGTCGACCAGCATCTCGCCGACGAGACCGGTCGTGAAGAGCTGCACGCCGACCACCACCAGCAGCACCGCGAAGATCAGCAGCGGATGACGGCTCTGGATGTTGCCGTACACGATGCGCAACGCGCCGATGTACGTGCAGAGGACCGAGCCCACCATCACCAGCGCGGCGCCGGGGAGCGAGAAGAAGTGCGCCGGGCGCCGGTTGTAGCGGGTGAGACAAATGACCGTGATCATGTCCATCGCGCCGCGCAGCGCGCGCGACCAGCCGTAGCGCGAGCGGCCGAATGCGCGCGGACGGTGCGCCACGGGCTGCTCCGTCACGTGGAAGCCCTGCCCCGCCGCCAGCAACGGAATGAACCGGTGCAGCTCGCCGTAGAGCGGCACCGAGGTGGTCACTTCACGGCGGAAGGCCTTCAGGCCGCAATTCACATCGTGCAGCTCGATGCCGGAGACGAAACGGGAAAGGCCGTTGAAGAGCCGCGAGGCAACGACGCGCGACAGCGAATCCTGCCGGTCGACCTTCCAGCCACAGACGAGATCGGCGCCCGCGTCGAGCGCGGCCAGCATGCGCGGCACTTCGGCCGGATCGTCCTGCAGATCGCCATCCATGGTCACCAGGCGCTCGCCGCGCGCGGCCCGAAACCCGACGGCCAGCGCCGCCGCCTTGCCGAGATTGGTTCGTAGCCGCAGCCCACGTGCGCGCGGGTCGCGGGCTTGCAGCGCCGCGATCTCGTCGATCGAGCCGTCGTTCGAGCCGTCATCGACGAAGATCAGCTCCCAGCGGACACCGATCGGATCGAGCGCGGCGCGGCATTGCTCGAAGAGCTCACCGAGCGTCGGCCGCTCGTTGTACACTGGCACGACCACCGACACATCGACGGGACCACTCGCAGACATCGCCGTCGTATCGCGCGCCAACGCCGACTCGCTCATTCGTCTTGCGTCACGCGGACGACCTCGGCGACCGTCGTCGTTCCTTCGCGCACTTTCATCCAGCCGTCATCGCGCAGCGACCGCATCCCGTTCGCGACCGCCGTCTGCTTGATGACGTCCGCGGAGACGTGTTTCAGGATGAGCTCGCGGATCGACTCGTTCATGAGCAGCAGCTCGTAGATCCCGCTCCGACCGCGGTACCCGGTGCCCGAGCACTCTTCACACCCGGCCGCGCGGTAGACGGGTGCGCCGTTGATGGCGACGCTGTTGAAGCGCTCGGCCGCCGCGCGCGTCATGTCGGCGCTTCCGAGCAGCGCTTCGCCGTGCGGCACTTCCTCGCGGCACCGCGAGCAGACCTTGCGCACGAGCCGCTGCGCCAGCACGCCCAGCAACGACGACGCGAGCAGATAATCTTCGACGCCCATTTCGAGCAACCGGCTCACGGCGCCGGCGGCGTCGTTCGTGTGCAGGGTCGAGAAGACCAAGTGACCGGTCAAGGCGGCCTGGACCGCGATCTCCGCGGTCTCCGGGTCGCGGATCTCGCCAACCATGATGACGTCGGGATCTTGGCGGACGATCGAGCGCAACCCGTTGGCGAAGGTCAGGCCGATCTGCGGCTTCACGTGGATCTGATTGACCCCGCTCACCTGATACTCGACGGGATCTTCGATGGTGATGATCTTCTTGTCGGGCGAGTTGATCTTCTCGAGCGCGCCGTAGAGGGTCGTCGTCTTGCCGCTCCCGGTCGGGCCCGTGACCAGGATCATGCCGTACGGCCGGACGATCAGACGTTCGAGCTCGGTGAGGGTGTCGCGCGGGAAGCCGAGCTGCTCGAGATCGAGCACGATGCTCGACCGATCGAGAATACGGAGCACGACGCTCTCGCCATACAGTGTCGGCAGCGTCGAGACGCGGAGATCGATCTCCTTGCCCATCGTGCGGAGCTTGATGCGACCGTCTTGTGGCAGCCGGCGCTCCGCGATGTTGAGCTTCGCCATGATCTTCACGCGCGAGACGATGGCGGCCTGTTGACGACGCGGCGGCGAGTCGATGTCGTGCAGCACGCCGTCGATGCGGTAGCGGATCTTGAGCTCGTTCTCGAAGGGCTCGATGTGAATGTCGGAGGCACGCTGCTCGACGGCGCGATTGATCAGCAGATTGACGAGCCGGATGACCGGCGCTTCGCTCGCGAGATCGCGAAGGTGATTGACGTCCTCCTCGTCGTCCCCGATGTACGCGAGCGTGCCTTCGCCCTCCTCGGACGAGTTGGTCGCGGAGTCGTATCCTTCCAGCGCCGCCAGAATCTCCTTCTCGCGGCCGAGGCGCGGCTTCACCTGGAGACCAGTGGCGACCTCGAGACCCTGCAGGCTGTAGAGATCGGCGGGGTCGGCCATGGCGACTGCCAAGGTGCCGTCGAGGATCTCGAGCGGCAGGATCTTCGCGTGCCGGAGGAACTGCGGATTCACGCCCTGGAGCGCGACCGGGACCTGCGGGAACTCCTTCCGGCTGATCACCGGGACACCGAGATGCTCCGAAAGCAGGCCGATCAGGTCGTCTTCGGAGATGAAGCCGAGGTCGAGGAGGAGGCGCTCGATCCGCTCGCCGCGCTCCTGTTGGAGCAGGCGGACCTTGCGGAGGTCGTCGGCGCTGATGCGACCCCGCCCGAGGAGGAGGTCCTCGAGGGGTTTACGCTCGACGGCCTCACCTTCCATGTCGATTGCCTAACATAGCGATCTAGGGCCCTCAAGGCAGGTTCGCGGGTTGCCGTGCGTTCTCGTGTGCCGACGGTGTGAGAAACAACGCCCACGATCGCGCGCACGCCGCGTCACCCTGAAGTACTCGCCCACCCCCCGTTTCAGCGCGATTCCTCCCCTGCTCCTCTTCGGCAAGATGGTGCTTCACGTGATTGATCTTCGAACCCTGAAAACTTACTCCAAGACTCGGTCATGCGTGCACGTGTCGGAGAACGGATTCGGGTCTTGCTGGTCGAAGACCACTTGCTGGTGCGGCAGGGTCTCCGGAAGGTGCTCGAGGCCGAGCCCGGCATCGAGGTCGTGGACGACGTCGGCGATGGCGAAACCGGTGTCGAGGCTGCCTTCAAATTGCAGCCGAACGTGATCGTGCTCGACATCGGCCTGCCCGGGATCAACGGCATCGAAGCCGCGCGCCGCATCCTCCGCCGGATGGGCAACGTTGCCATCCTGATGCTCTCCATGCACGGCGACGAGTTCTACGTGCGTCGGAGCTTGCAGGCAGGGGCCAAGGGTTACGTGCTGAAAGACTCCGAGGAGATCGAGATCGTCCGGGCCGTCACCGCCGTCGCGCACGGCGACTCGTACCTGAGTCCGGCGCTCCACCCACTGCTACTCTCCGGGTTCCTGGCGAACCAGCAGCGGGCCCAAGCCTAGTCGGAGCTCAGCGCGCGCTGCGGCGCCATTCGTCGAGCAGGTCGCGCAGGGTTCGGTCGAGAGGAATGGCGGGCTGCCAGCCGAGCGCTCGCGCTCGCGCCGGGTTGCCGACCATCCGGGGAATCTCTCGCGTTCGGACACGCGACCGCTCCTCGACGACCTCGACCGGAATTCCGATCTCCGCCCGCAAGCGGTCGACGATCTGGGCGATCGTCACCGTCTCGCCGCTGCAGAGGTTGTAGGCCGCACCCGGGACGCCGTGCTCCATCAATGCGACGTAGCCGCGGACGATGTCGCGCACGTCGGAAAAGTCGCGCGCACTCTGGAGATTGCCCGTCCGCAGCACCGGCGGCACGGTCCCGCGCTCGACCCGCGCGAGCTGGCGGGCGAAATCAGAGCACACGAAGTCGGCCGACTGCCCGGGTCCAGTGTGGTTGAATGGACGCGCCCGAATCACGGCGAGCCCCGTGTCCCACCACTGCTGAAAAGCCGTCATGTCGGCGGTCGCTTTCGACAACCCGTACGCGCTGACGGGCTCGAGGGCGCGGTTCTCGTCCAGCGGCAGTCCAGCAGTGGCGGCGGCGCCATACATGTCCGCCGACCCGACCACCACGACGCGGCACGCGGGAGCCGTCTGCTGAATCGCCACGAGCACGTTCCGGGTCCCGAGGGCGTTCACCATGAACGCATGGCCGGGGTCCGCCGCGGCACGGGGGACGAAGGCGATCGCCGCAAGGTGGAACACTCCGTCGGGACGCGCGTCCGCGAAGGCGCGCGCCATCGCGGCGGTATCGGTCACGTCACCGCAGGCCAGCGCGTTCGGGTCGAAGCGCGGATGGCGGTGGGCGAGCGCAGACAGCGTTGGGGTCACGCGCCGTTCGCGCACCAACCCGCCGACCTCGTGGCCGTCCTCGAGCAAACGCGCGGCGAGATGGGCGCCGGCAAAACCACCGATGCCGGTGATGAAGTAGCGCACCGCCCCTAGCGTGCTTTCGGAGCAGCGGCGCCAGCGCCGGCCAACCGCGCGACGTCGGCGTCGAGCATCATGGCGATCAGCTGGGCAAACGAGACGCGGGGCTGCCATCCGAGCTTCGTGTGCGCCTTCGACGCGTCCCCGACCAGGAGGTCGACCTCGGCCGGGCGCTTCAGCGACGGATCCTCGCGCACGTACGTCTTCCAATCGAGCCCGACGTGCCGGAACGCGATCTCCGCGAGCGCGCCGACCGTGTGCGACTCGCCGGTGGCGACGACGTAGTCATCGGGCTCGTCTTGCTGCAACATCATCCACATCGCCTCGACATAGTCGCCGGCGAAGCCCCAATCGCGACGCGCTTCGAGGTTGCCGAGCCGGAGCTCCTTCTGCAGGCCGAGGTGGATGCGCGCGACGGCGTCGGTCACCTTGCGGGTCACGAACTCTTTTCCGCGGCGCGGTGACTCGTGATTGAAGAGAATTCCCGAGCACGCGAACATGTCGTAGCTCTCGCGATAGTTCACCGTGATGTAGTGCGCGTAGACCTTGGCGACGCCGTACGGGCTGCGCGGGTGGAACGGCGTCAGCTCGCTCTGCGGAACCTCGCGCACCTTGCCGAACATCTCGCTCGACGATGCCTGATAGAAGCGGATCTGCTTGTCGACGAGCCGAATCGCCTCGAGCACGCGGGTGACGCCGATCGCGTCGAATTCCGCGGTGAGCACGGGCTGCGCCCACGAGGTGGGGACGAACGATTGCGCCGCGAGATTGTAGAGCTCCTGCGGTCGGACGTCGGAGAGCATCGTGATCAGCGACATTGGGTCGAGCAAATCGGCCTGCACGAGCGTGATCCGATCGCGAAAGGGCTCGATGCGCTCGAAATTCTCGGTGCTGGCGCGCCGCACCATGCCGAAGACTTCGTAGCCCTTCGCGAGCAGGAACTCGGCGAGATACGAGCCGTCCTGTCCGGTGATGCCCGTGATGAGCGCGCGCTTCATGCCGTCGTCCTCCTACTGCCGAATGTCATTGACCGAGAAAGCCGCTGGTCGGCGCCGCGATCGCGCCAAGCGAGCGGCGAAACGGCTCTTTGCCGAATTGCGCGAGACCGACCAACGATACCAGCAACCGGACCTCGGTCTCGTCGGGATTCACGCGATCAGAGATGCCGAGATCGACCACCCAGCATTCCTGGTCGGAGATGAGCCGCAACCCGTAGCGATTCTCGAGAAAACGTCCACTGCGATTGTCGTACCGCGCCTCGTAGGCACCGTATAGCTGCTTCGTCATGCGCACGAGCACGCTGCCGTTCACCTCTTCGACGGCCTGGTTGGCGACGAACCGATAACCGACACCGAAGCGGGTCCGGCCGCGCAACGCGTTCAAGCCGAACTCGTCGGACAGTTGCCGGGGATCGCTCAAGAAGAGCCCGACGGTCGCGCTCTTTGTCCCCTCGCCCACCACGCTGTAGTCAGTACGTCCTTCGAGGCTGAGGTACTCGGACGGCGTCAGGCGCAGATAGATCGAGAGATCCGACGCGCGACTGCCACGCTCACGCAGCACCTCGTTGGTCACCGGGTCGACGTCATCGATGAAGTCGCCGCTCTTGTTGGCGAAGTCGTAACTCTGGAAGAGCGAGAAGCGCGCGAGCTCGCGAATCGCCCCGGAGGCCGGTGCCTTCGGCGCGGCCTCGAGGCCGTCCCCCATCGAGCCTTCGCGCTCGGCATCGAGCGACGGGCGGACCTCCGCCTTCGCGTCGGGCTTCTTCTTGGTGCCGGGGTGGCGGCCTTTCCCGGTCTCGTCGGGCTCCTTCGGAATCCCGGCCATGCGGGCGAGCAAGCGACTCGTCACGCCGTAGGTGAAGACGCTGCGGTGATTGACGCGGTCGACGTCGTCGAAAATCGGCAACGCGGCTTGGCGGGTTTCTGTGCGCGGCACGTACAAATAGCCGAGGTTCGGCTCGATCGTGTGCTTCAGCTTCGACATGCCGAAGTGCTCGAACGGGAACACGCGCGAGATGGTCGTGCCAGCGTCGCCGCGGAGATAGTAGAGCTCCCGCGTCGCCGTCTCGTCGAGATCGGGCAGAATGCTCGGCGGCTGGCTGCCGGGGTCGGCGGGATTGGTGTTCACCTGCTCGGGGACGTGCGTCGCGTCGAGATGATACGCGGTCTCGCGGAGCCCGCCGCGGACCGACCCGTAGGCGAAACGGCCGAGCCGCCACGGCACCTCGAGCTCGGGTTTCAAATCGACGCGTTGGCCGTCGTAGCCCCGGTCGCGCTGAAAGTTGACACCTTCACCCTGAAAATTGAGCAACAGTCGATCGTCGAAAAGACGCGTCATCGTGCGGGCTTCGATGCGCGGCGGCACCTGGAACGCGAACCGATCCGGGTTGATGAAATCCTGGTACCAGGTGCCGGTCGCGAGCAGGAGGCCGTCGTCGAACGTCTTCTCGAGCCCGATCCGCGAGCGCTCGAACCGGCGCGTGCGCAAGGCCACGTCGACGCCTGGATTGAACGTGAAGACGTTGATCTCGCGCAAGAACAAGTCGTCGCTCACTCGCAGCACGTCGGCAAAGCCCTTCACGCCCCACGGCAGCCATTGGTCGTGCGTCATGCCGGCGCTCCAACGATTCACCGGGATATTGGGATCGGCGATCCGCGAGTTGACGATGTCGCGCGTGCTCGCGCCGCGGATCTGCTCGTTGAAGTACGATCCGCTGACCTCACCGAGCGTCTCGGGACTGAGCGCGTAGCGGTACTCGGCGAGCGCCCCGATGCGCGCCTCGGTCTCGAGGTCGATCGAAACCGTCGCGTCGTGGCTCTTGTTGATGTTCAGGTAGAACGGCTGCTCGATCTGGAAGCCGCGCCGATTCGAGTAGCCGAAGCGGGGAAAGAGCAATCCGCTCTGGCGCTGCCGCTGCACCGGAAAAATGCCGTACGGGATGTAGAGGATCGGGATGTTCTTCACCGCGAAGGTGCCGCTCTTCACGCGCCCATAGCCGTCGAGGTCGACGGTGACGCGCTGGCCGCGGATGCTCCAGCTCGGGGACTCGTCCCCGTGGCAGACGCAGGTCGTGAACGTGCCCTGGTCGATCGAATAGGTCTGGCCCGCCTGCTTCTCGAACCGCGCGCCGGTGAGTTGATACCGGTTGGCGTTCAGAAAGACCGAGCCTTTGTCCATGCCGCCGGTCTCGTTCACGAGATCGAGCGTCAACACGTCGGCGGAGATCGTCCCTTGCGGATCGACGACCACGACGCTGCCTTGCGCATCGGCCACTTGCGTCGTGCGATTCACCTTCACGGTGTCAGCGGTCAGCACCATGTCACCGCGCGTGATCTTCACGGCGCCGCGGGCAGTGATGACGTTGGCGCGCTGGTCGTACTCGATGTGCTCGGCATCGATCGTCACCTCGCCCGACGAGTCGTCGCCGATGTGCGAGAGGCCCGGGAGCTTGTCGATTGCCATCGCCGGGATGGGGACGCCGGCGAGAAGCACGAGCGCGAGGACTCCGCACACCGGCAGCGCGAGCCGACGACCGGACATCACAAGCGCCCGGCGAGCCGGGCGGCGGCTCGTTCACGTTCGGCGTCGACAGTGCGCGTTGGATCGATAACGGGGAGCAGGTCCCCGACCAGAAAGAGCGAGCCGGCGATGACGACGACGTCGCCCGCCAGGCTCTCCGCGACGAGCGAGCGATACGCCTCGACCGGATCGTCCGCCGTACGGACCGCGCACGACACCGCCGCCAACAGCGATTCCGGCGGCGCACTGCGCGGCTGTCGAGGACGCGTGAGCACGATCTCCGTCGCTACCTCCCCGAGCGCCCGCAACATGCCCTGCCACCCCTTGTCCCGCATCACGCCGAACAGCACCCGCACGCGACGCCCGGCCGCGAGCGTCCGAACTTCCGACACCAACGCATCGATTCCCGCCGCATTGTGGGCGCCATCCAATAGCACAAGGGGTTCGCGACGAACCACCTGGAGCCGACCCGGCCATGAGACAGTCGCGAGCCCGGCGGCGACGGCCGAGGGCGGCGGCGTGAGCGCCGGTGCGAGCTCGAGGGCCCGCACGGCGAGCGCGGCGTTGCTCCGTTGGTGCGCGCCGCCGAGACCCAAGGCGAGAGAGCCGATCGTCCCCGCACGGCTGCGAAACTCCAGCGTCCCGTCCGTCGACGGGGTCAGCGCGAAATCCCGTCCGACGAGCTCGCACGCGCTCCCGGCCGCAGCGGCCGCATCGGCGATGATGGTCGCCGCCTCGCCCGTCGCTCCTGAGACGACCGGGATCCCCGCCTTGATGATGCCAGCCTTCTCCCGGGCGATGCTCGCGAGGTCGTGCCCCAGGTACTCCTCGTGGTCGAACCCGATGTTCGTGATGACCGCCACCTCGGGCGTCACGATGTTGGTCGCGTCGAGGCGCCCGCCGAGACCCGCCTCGAGCACGACGACGTCGACCCGCGCGTCGGCAAACGCCAACCACGCGAGCAAGGTCATCACCTCGAAGCACGTCAGGTCGAGCGTCGAGCCGAGCGTGGCGCGAATCCGCTGCACGCCGTCGACGACCGCCTGCTCCTCGATCGGGACGCCAGCGATCGCGATACGCTCGCGGAACGAGACGAGATGCGGCGAGGTGTAGAGACCGACGCGTCGTCCGTCCGCGGCGAGCATCGCGGCCATCATGGCCGCCGTCGAGCCTTTACCGTTGGTGCCCGCGACGTGCAGCGTCGGCGCCGCGCGCTCGGGGTTGCCGAGCGCCTTTGCGGCCCGGCGGACCCGATCGAGCTTCAGATCGATGCCGCGCTTGGCCTCGAGACGATAGAGCCACGCCAGCGTGGCGATGTACGCATCGACCGCCATGACGGCATCACGCTCGGCCGCGGCGCTTGGCACCCGGACGCGCGCGCTTGCGACGAACCGCCGGGGCCCGGCGCGACGATGCGGGCCGCACAGCCGGCAACAACCGAAGCAACCGCACCAACGTACGCCGCAGATCGCGCCGCTCGACGACCGCATCCAGCATGCCGTGCGCGAGGAGGAACTCGGCGCGCTGGAAGCCCGCGGGCAGCTCCTCGTTCAGCGTCTGCGCGACGACGCGCGGACCGGCGAACCCGATGAGCGCACGCGGCTCCGCCAGGTTGACGTCGCCGAGGAGCGCGATCGACGCGGCAACGCCGCCCGTCGTCGGATCGGTGCAGAGCGAGACGTACGGAACGCCCGCGTCCCGCAGCCTCCCGAGCGCACCCGTGAGCTTCGCCATCTGGATGAGCGAGTGAATGCCCTCCTGCATACGCGCGCCGCCGGAAGCCGACACGATCACCAGCGGCATGCGCTCGGCGGACGCGTGCTCGATCAAGCGGGTGATCTTCTCTCCCACCGCCGAGCCCATGCTGCCGCCGAGGAAATGGAAATTGAACACGCCGATCGCGACCACGATGCCGTCGATGCGGCCGGTGCCAGTCACGACCGCCTCGTGATGACCGGTGCGCTCCTCCATCAGCCGCAAGCGCTCGGGGTACGACGGCAAGTCGGGGAACTCGAGCACGTCGCGCGAGCCGACCCCGGCGTCGCGCTCGACGAACGTGCCGCGATCGAGCAAGAGCTGCAACCGTTGCTCGGCGGTGAGCCTGAAGTGGTGGCCGCAGCGCGGACAAACGAAGAGCCGCCGCTCCAACTGTTTGCGATACACCAGCTCCGTACACGCTTCGCAGCGCGTCCAGAGCTCCGCCGCCGGCGTCGTCACGCGGCACCTCGCCTTTCGGCGACCACGGTCACCGGCGCGCCGAGTGGACCGCCGTGGCGAGCGACTGCAAGAACTCGCGTGCCGCTGGCAAGAGCGCCGGCCCGGAATGGATCTCGACCAATCGCATGATGGCACTCCCGACCACAACGGCATCGGCGACGCGCGCGAGCGTCGCCGCTTGCTCCGGTCCGGTGATGCCGAATCCGACGCCGACCGGCACTCCGACGCGCTCGCGTACCGTCGCCACCATCGCGGCGACTTCGTTTGGATCGGGCGCCGCGGCGCCGGTCGTGCCGGTGATCGACACGTAATACACGAAGCCGCGCGCCCGCTTCCGCACCTGCTCGATCCGCGTCCGATCGCTGGTCGGGGCGAGCAGAAAGATCATGTCGAGACCCACCGCGTCGGCGGCGATCTGCAGATCGTCGGCCTCTTCCGGCGGCAGGTCGACGCAGAGAACGCCGTCAGCGCCCGCCGCGACCGCGTCGCCCGCGAGCCGCTCGGCGCCGTAACGCAGGAAGGGATTCGCGTACCCGAAGAGAATGATGGGAATCGTCGAGTCGCGGCGAAACTCGGCGATCAGCTCGAGCACGCTCGTCAGCGTCGTGCCGACCGCGAGCGCGCGCTCCGCCGAGCGCTGCAGCCCGGGCCCGTCCGCCATCGGATCCGAGAACGGCACGCCGAGCTCGATCAGATCGGCACCGGCGTCGGCCGCGGCGCGCAGGAAGCCGCGGGTCGCGTCGAGGTCGGGATCGCCAGCCATGATGAACGGCACGAAGCCGGCACGCCCCTCGGCGCGAAGGCGCGCGAAGGTTTCGGCAATGCGGACGCTCATCGGTGCCCCTCGCCTTCCTCACGGAGACGAATCCCGAGGTACTCGGCGACCGTGTCCATGTCCTTGTCCCCCCGGCCCGAGAGATTCACGAGGATGACGGCGCGGCGCGGGAGCGTCGGCGCCATTCGGATCGCCGCGGCGATCGCGTGCGAGCTTTCGAGCGCGGCGATGATGCCTTCCTGCTGCGCGAGCGTCCTCAGGGCGGTCACCGCCTCCTCGTCGCCCACCGTCTCGTAAACGACGCGGCCGCTGTCACGCAGATAGCTGTGCTCGGGTCCGACGGCCGGGTAGTCGAGGCCGGCCGAGATCGAGTGCGCGATCTGCACCTGTCCGGTTTCGCTCTGCAGCAGATACGTCTTGTTGCCGTGCAGCACGCCGACATGGCCCGCGGTCAGCGACGCCGCATGCTGTCCGGTTTCGACGCCGTGGCCCGACGCTTCGACGCCCACCATCCTCACGCGCCGGTCGCGGAGGAACGGATGGAAAAGCCCGATCGCGTTGCTGCCGCCGCCGACGCAGGCGATCAGCACGTCGGGCAGCTTGCCGGTGACGTGTTTGATCTGGCGCCGGGCCTCCTGCCCGATCACCGACTGAAAGTCCCGGACGATCATCGGGTAAGGATGCGGGCCGGCGACGGAGCCGATGATGTAGAACGTGTCGCGCACGTTCGTGATCCAGTCGCGCATCGCCTCGTTGAGGGCGTCCTTGAGCGTGCGGCTGCCGGAGTCGACCGGATGCACCGTCGCGCCGAGGAGCTTCATGCGGAAGACGTTCAGCGATTGGCGCCGGACGTCCTCGCTGCCCATGTAGACCTCGCAGCGCAGGCCGAAGAGCGCCGCCGCCGTCGCCGTCGCGACGCCGTGCTGGCCGGCGCCGGTCTCGGCAATGATGCGGGTCTTGCCCATGCGCTTCGCGAGCAGGATCTGCCCGAGCGTGTTGTTGATCTTGTGCGCGCCCGTGTGACAGAGGTCCTCGCGCTTCAGATAGACGTGCGCACCGCCAAGGTGCTTCGTCAGCCGCTCCGCGTAGTAGAGCGGGGTCGGCCGGCCGGTATAGTGCTGATGCAGGTCGCGCAGGTCGCGCCGAAAACGCGCCTCTTTGTGCAAGCGCGCATAGGCGCGCTCGAGCTCGATGAGCGCCGGCATCAGCGTCTCGCTGACGTAGCGACCACCGTACGGTCCGAAGTGTCCGCGTTGATCAGGCAGTTTTGGCATTGGTCACGAAGTCTCTGAGGAGCGCGTGGTCTTTGATGCCGGGCGCGCGCTCCACCCCCGAGCAGACGTCCACGCCGAGCGGCCGGATGCGGCGCACGACGTCGGTGACGGAATCCGGGGCGAGGCCGCCGGCAATGAAGAGACGGTGCGCGAGCTCGCGCGGCACCGGCTCGATCGGCAAGGCGCGGCCCGTCCCTCCGTAACGCGTGGGATCGGCGGTGTCCGCGAGCAACCAACCGTCGACATACGACGCGGCCGCGACTTCGAGATCTGCGAAGCTCGCGACGCGCAGGGCCTTCATGCCCGGCACATCAAAGCCGCGACAGAATTCGGCGCTCTCGTTGCCGTGCAACTGGACGAGGCCGAGCTTGGCGGTGGCGATCGCATGCCGAACGGCGTCCGCGTCGGCGTCGACGAAAATCCCGACTGCGAGCACTTGTCGCGGGAGGAGCGCGACGATCGGCGCCGCGTCCTCGGGCGTCAGATAGCGCGGGCTCTTCGGATAGAAATTGAATCCGAGGAGATCGGCGCCGGCCTCAATGGCGGCGACGGCGTCGGCGGCACGCGTGATGCCGCACACCTTGACGCAGAGCGGGCGCTCGGACGGATCGATCACGCCAGCAGCTCGCGCAGCGCCGCACCCGGATCGCGTGCTCGCATGAAGGTCTCGCCGATCAAGAAGGCTCGAACGCCCACCGCCTCGAAACGCGCGAGATCTCCGGCGGTCTTGAGGCCGCTCTCGATGACCGTCGTGCAGTGCTTCGGAACCGATCCGAGCAACTCGAGGCCGGTCTCGAGACGGGTGACGAACGTGTCGAGATCGCGATTGTTGATGCCGATCACCGTGGCGCCGGCCTCGAGTGATCGCGTCAGCTGCTCCGCGGTATGAACCTCCACCAGCGCCGTCATGTCGAGCTCGCGGCCGAGCGCCACGAGCTCGCGGATCACCTCGGTGCGGAGGATGGCGGCGATCAGCAGAAACGCGTCGGCACCGGCGGCGCGCGCCTCGTACACTTGGTACGGCTCGAAGAGAAAGTCCTTGCGGAGCAGTGGAATCTCGACGCGAGGGCGGAGCCCCGCCAGGAAGTCCAGGCTGCCTTCGAAGTAGCGCTCCTCCGTCAGGACCGAGATCGCGGCAGCTCCGGCGGCGGCGTAGCCCGTGCCGATCGCGGTCGGGTCGAAGTCATCCCGAATCCGGCCGAGCGATGGTGACGAGCGTTTCACCTCGGCGATGATGCGCCGACCCGGGGCCCGCAGCGCCGCCGCGAAGTCACGCCGGGGTCCCGCGAAGAGCGGCGCTTCCGTCAGCGCACGGAGCGGCCGCTCGCGGCGCCGCGCCGCGAGCTCCTCGACTTTGTGATCGACGATGGTCTGGAGGGTGCTCATTGCTCGGGGTGCTCGTCCTCGTACTCGTTGCTCGTCTCGACGAGACGCGCAAGCGCGGTCGCGGCACGGCCGTCGTCGACGGCGGCGGCGACCGCCGCCATACCCGCCACCCAATCGGCCGCCTGCCCGGCGATCACCAGGGTCGCAGCGGCGTTCACCAACACGAGATCGCGCGCCGGTCCACGCTCGCCGGCGAGCACCGCGCGGATCACGGCCGCGCTTTCCGCCGCGTCGGTGACGCGGGGCGGAGCCGTCGACGAACCGAGGCCGAAGTCACTCGGCCGGAGCTCGTACGTGCGCACCCCAGCAGCCGCAACCTCACTGACCCGCGTCGGCGCCATCGAGCTGATCTCGTCGATCCCGTCGCTGCCGTGCACCACCAGCGCGCGCGTGGCGCCGAGACGCCGAAGCGCCTCGGCCATCGGCTCGGTCCAGCGCGGCTCCGACACGCCGACCAGCTGCACGGTCGCGCCGGCCGGATTGGCGAGTGGGCCGACGAAATTGAAGATCGTGCGGAGGCCGATCTCGCGTCGCGGGCCCGCCGCGAAACGCATGGCCCCGTGAAAACGCGGCGCGAAGCAAAATCCGACGCGCGCGCGCGCGAGGCAGCGTGTGACGCCCTCGGGTGCGAGGTCGATACGCACACCGAGCGCTTCGAGGACATCGGCACCGCCGACACGGCCCGATTGTGCCCGGTTGCCGTGCTTTGCGACGGCCACGCCGGCGCCGGCAACGACGAGAGCCACCGCCGTCGACACGTTGAAGAGATCCGCCCCGTCGCCGCCCGTTCCGCAGGTATCGACGACCGGATCCGGCGTCTCCACTCGCAGCATGCGCGCACGGAGCGCCTGCGCCGTTCCGACCAGCTCGTCGACGGTTTCGCCCTTGATGCGAAGTGCCGCCAACAAGGCCCCGATCTGCGCGGGAGTGGCGCCGCCCGCCATGATCGCGTCGACGACGTCGCGCATGGCATCGGGCCCGAGATGCTCGCCGGCGACGGCCGTGGCAATCGCCGAGCGCAGGAGACGCGCCGTGGCGTCGGTCGAGGGTGCGGTCGTCACGACGAGCGCCTCAATCGGCCGGCAAGCTGTCGAGAAAGTTCTTCAACAGTCGTTTGCCCTCGAGCGTCAGGATCGACTCCGGATGAAACTGGACACCCTCGATCGGCAGGTGGCGATGACGGACGCCCATGATCTCGCCCTCCGCCGTCCATGCCGAAATCTCGAGCTCGGCCGGGACCGTGGCGGGGTCGATCACGAGCGAATGGTACCGCGTGGCATCGAACGGGTTGGCGAGATCACGGAAGACCCCGCGGCCGTCGTGCTGAATGGGCGACGTCTTGCCGTGCATGATGCGCGTGGCCCGCACGATCGCGCCGCCGAGCGCGGCACCAATCGCCTGATGACCGAGACACACACCGAGGATGGGGACGGCGCCTTGAAAACGCTGAATCGCCGGGACGGAAACACCGGCTTCCTTCGGCGTACAGGGTCCGGGCGAAACCACGATACCGTCCGGCTCGTAGGCAGCGATCTCGTCGAGCGTCACGGCATCGTTCCGCCGAACCTCGACCTCGGCGCCGAGCTCACCCAGGTACTGCACGAGGTTGTAGGTGAAGGAGTCGTAGTTATCGATCATGAAGATCCGCAGATCTCCCGACTTGGTCGCGGTCATTTCGTTCCGCCCATCTGTTCGGCGCGCTTCAGGGCTTGGAGGAGGCCGCGCGCTTTGTTGAGACACTCGGCGTGCTCGCGCTCGGGGTCGGAGTCGGCGACGATGCCCGCTCCGGCTTGCAGATAGACGGTGTCGTTCCGGATCAGCATCGTGCGGATGGCGATGCACGTGTCCATCGCACCGTCGAAGCCGAAGTAGCCGACCGCGCCGCCATATACGCCGCGGCGCACGGGCTCCAGCTCTTCGATGATCTCCATGGCACGGATCTTCGGCGCGCCCGAGAGCGTCCCGGCGGGGAACGTCGCGCGGAAAGCGTCGAAACAGTCGCGCCCGCCGGCGAGCTTGCCGCGCACGTTCGAAACGATGTGCATGACGTGCGAATAGCGCTCGATCACCAGGCGCTCGGTCACCGCGACGCTACCGATCTCGGAGACGCGGCCGACGTCGTTCCGTCCGAGATCGAGCAACATGATGTGCTCGGCGATCTCCTTCGGATCAGCGAGCAACTTTCGCTCGAGCTCGCGATCTTCCATCTCCTGCGTGCCACGCGGCGACGTCCCCGCGATCGGCCGTACAGTGAGCTCGCCGTCTTCGACCCGCGCCATCACCTCCGGCGACGAACCGACGAGCGTCTGCTCCCCGAGCTTCAAGTAGAACATGTACGGCGACGGATTCACGGTGCGGAGCGCGCGGTAGATGTTGAACGGGACGGCCCGGAGCGGTGTCTCGAGACGCTGCGCGAGCACCACCTGGATGATGTCGCCGGCGCGGATATACTCTTTGGCCCGCTCGACGATGGCGCCATACTCCTTGGCGCTCATGTTCGGTGTGACCGGCAGGCCTTCCCCGGTCGCGGGCAGCGCGTCCGGCATCGTGAGGGGTGCAGCGAGACGCGCGACGAGCTCGTCGATGCGCGCGACGGCGGCGTCGTACGCGGCGCGCGGGTCGGTCTGGGGATCGCGCAGGTCTACATTGACGACGACCTTGATCGACTGCGCGACCGTGTCGAAGACGAGGAGGCTCTCCGGCACGATGAAGTAGAGCTCGGGAAGACCGAGCGGGTCCGGCAACGTCGCCGGCAGCTCCTCGAAGAAGCGCACGGCATCGTAGGCCACGTAGCCGACGGCGCCGCCGTAGAACCGCGGCAGCCCGGCAACCGGCACCGCGCGATATTGGGCCAGGAGCGCGCGCAGCGCTTCGAGCGGATCGGGGGCGGTGAACGTGCGTTCGGGCTTGCCGTCCTCGCGCAGGGTGACCGTCGTGCCCCGGCTCGTGAATATCGCCGACGGCTCCGACCCGAGGAAGCTGTACCGCCCCCACTTGTCGCCACCGACGACGCTCTCGAGCAGGAACGTGTGCTCGCCGCGCGCCGTCTTCAGAAACGCCGAAACCGGTGTTTCGGTATCGGCGAGGATCTCGCGAAAGACCGGGACGAGATTGCCGCCACGCGACAGCTCGAGAAAATCAGCGAGGCTCGGAGTGCACGCGACCATCCGGCAACTCAATCGGAAGCGACGAACGCCTCCGGCACGCCCGGCTCGCGGCGCAGCCGCGAGACGACTTGCTGGGCTTCTTCGAGAGTACCGTAATGTCCGACGCGCACCCGATAGAAGGTCTCACCGCGGCGCCGCACCTTCAGGACGAACGCGTCGTAACCCTTCGTCCGGAGCCGCTTCAGCACCGTATCGGCCGTACGGGGATCGCGCGTAGCCGAGACCTGGACGCTCCAATCACCTTTCGCACCGGTACGCAGCGCGGGAGTCGGTACGGCCGCCGGGGCGAGCGCAACGGCGACGCGTGCCGTCGAGGGCGACACCGGCTTGGCGGCGGGTGACGGCGCAGACGCCGGACGCGCCGCCTCTTCCTTTGCGACTTTGACCGGCACCTCGGCTTTCGCCGGCGGTTCGGGCTTGGCGGGCTTCTCCGTCTTGGCGACAGTCTCCGGCTCGACCGGCTTCGGTGCCGGTGGCGGCTCCGCCGCCTTGGCGACCGGCTTGGTCTCAGCCGGGACGGCTTCCGGCAGGTCGTCCGCCGGTGGCGCGGCGTGACGATCGTCGGCGCGACCATCCGCTTTTGCGAGCCGACCATCCGTACCGAGCGTATCGTAGAACGTGAGACCGTCTTCCGTCCCCGGCGTCTGCTCGATCGCGGGCGCGACCGGCAAGCGCACGATCTGCTCGCCCCCGTCACCACGACGATCGACCATGCCGCGCCCGGCGTAGAGGCCGAGCAGGAACACCACGAAGAGTCCCGCCGTGGCGCTCACGATGACGCCGGCGATCTCGAGACGACTCAGCTCGAAACGGTGACGTGTCCCCTTCCCGGCCATTGCGTTCCCCTCCCCGTCACATCGTGTCGGGCGCGGTCATGCCCAACATCCGTAATCCGACGCGGATCACCTTCTGGACGTTCGCTGCCAAGAGCAAACGCGCCTCCGCCAGCGCGCGATCGTCGCCGAGAATGCGATTGCGATTGTAGTAGCGATGGAAGTCGCCGGCGAGCTCCATCAGAAAGAAGACCACGCGATGCGGCTCGCGTTCGAGGGCCGCATGCTCGACGACCCCCGGAAATTGCGCGAGGGATCGTATGAGCGCGAGCTCGTCGGGATCTTCGAGCCGACTCGGATCGGCCGCTGCGATTGCGGCGCGGTCGATGCCGGCCGCCGTCGCTTGCCGAAAAATGCTCGCGACCCGTGCGTGCGCATACTGCACGTAGAACACCGGATTCTCCGTGGTGCGCTGCTTGGCGAGATCGAGATCGAAATCGAGTTGGGCGTCGGACTTCCGCATGAGCAAGAAGAAGCGCGTCGCGTCGGCGCCGACCTCTTCCACGACCTCGCGGAGCGTGACGAACGACCCCGAGCGCTTTCCCATACGCACCGGAACACCCGCACGCGTCAGGCTCACGACTTGCACGAGCAAGACCTCGAGCTTCTCGGGGTCGAGACCGAGCGCGGAGAGTGCCGCCTTCATGCGCAAGATATGGCCGTGATGATCCGCGCCCCACACGTCGATGATGCGGTCGAAGCCGCGGGCGAGCTTGTCGCGATGGTAGGCAACGTCGGCGCCGAAATACGTGAACTCGCCGCCCGACTTGACGAGCGGACGATCCTTGTCGTCGCCGAAGTCCGTCGAGCGAAACCAGCGGGCGCCATCGTTGTCGTAGACGACACCGCGCTCGGCGAGCGCCGTCAGCGTCGCATCCACGACACCGTCGGTGCGAAGCTTCTTCTCGCTGACGTAGGCATCGAACTCGATCGCCAGCATCGCGAGATCCTCGCGGATGGCGTCGAGGAGCAACGCACCGGCCTGATCGCGCAAAGAGGCACGGGCTTCGACGGGATCGACCGTCGCCCAGCGATCGCCGTCGCGAGCCCGGATCGCCGCGGCGACCTCACGAACGTAATCGCCGTGATAGCCGTCTTCCGGGAACGGAACGTCGCGTCCGCAGAGCTCCGCGTACCGCGCGTACGTGGACTGGCCGAGCATCTCCATCTGATTGCCCGCGTCGTTCACGTAGTACTCGCGCTCCACGGAATGCCCTGTGGCCACGAGGAGTCGCGCGAGCGCGTCGCCCGTCACGGCGCCGCGGGCATGACCGACGTGCAACGGCCCCGTCGGGTTGGCGCTCACGAACTCGACCTGGACGCGCTTTCCTTGCCCGCCCGCGGAGTGGCCGTACTGATCGCCGGCGCTCTCGCAGCTGCGCAGCATCGCCCACCAATAGGACGGTGCGAACCGGAAATTGATGAACCCAGGGCCGGCGATCGTGACTTCCGCCAGGATCTCGTGAGGATCCTGGAGATTCCGAACGATCGTCTCCGCCACCGCGCGCGGTGCCTTTTTCTCGCCGCGAGCGAGGATCATGGCCACGTTGGTGGCCAGATCGCCGTGCTCGGCCTCTTTGGGCACGCTCAGAAACAGAGGGGGGAGAGTTGTCGTCACCAGCTCTCCCCCCTTGATCGCCCGCTCACAGGCGTCGCGCAGCACGTCTTCGAGAGGTTTCTTCATGCCCCTCCAAGGGCGGTGGTCGCGCCGGATCGGCGCCACCACCACACGCGCAACACTGGTCGATGTCGAAGGGTACGCATCGGAAAAACTTCAAATCTTCAGGGTGGATACGTGCTTTCATGGGAGCAGTCAAGATTCCGGGCGGCGGAGGCGCACCGCCCGCGGGTCTTGATGCGCGCGCTCCGCGGCGAGAAACCGCGTCACCGTGTCGGCCACCACGTCGGGACGCTCCTCGGGCACCAGAAACCGCGCGTGTGGCACCTCGACCAGACCGAGCAATGCCAGGCATGAGGTCGACGGTTGCACCCGCACCACACCCTCGTCTGGGCGGCCATGCGGAACTGTCCCTCGCGACGTCGAAAATGCGAGAGCCGCGCGAGGCAAACCTCGCGCGGCCGGCGTCAGCCTGCCGCCGCTCGCTTCTTCGGGGCCTCGGCGGGCGCTTCCTTGCCACCCTTCGCCGCGGCCTTGCCGGCCCGCGGAGCACCCCGACGCTTCTTCTTGTCACCTTCGGCAGCGGCTTCGAGGTCGGCCGCGCGGGTCACGAGCTCGATCACCGAAATCGGCGCCGCGTCACCGTGACGGATGCCGATCTTGATGATGCGCGTGTAGCCGCCCGCTCGCTCCTTGAAGCGAGGCGCGATCTCGTCGAACAACTTCTTCACGACCGAGCGCTTCTGGACGAAGGTCAGCGCGCGCCGACGAGCAGCGAGCGACCCGTCCTTGCCGAGCGTGATCATACGCTCGGTGAGACGCCGAGTCTCCTTGGCCTTGGCATCGGTGGTCTTGATCCGCTCGTGCTCGAGCAGAGCCGTCACCAGGTTGCGAAACAGGGCGCGTCGGTGCGACGCGGACCTGTTGAGTTTGCGTCCGGCGTTCAGGTGACGCATCAGGCGCTCTCCTTCTCCTTCTGCAAGCGGCGCCGCTCGAGCTCCTCACGATTGGGGAACGCGTCGAGCCGCATGCCGAACCCGAGACCCATTTCGTGCAGGATCTCGCGGATCTCGTTCAGGCTCTTGCGACCAAAGTTCTTGGTCTTGAGCATTTCCTGCTCGGACCGCTGCACGAGCTCACCGATGAACTTGATGTCGGCGTTCTGCAGACAGTTGGCCGATCGCACGGAAAGCTCGAGCTCGTCGACGGGGCGGAAGAGATTCTCGTTGACCTTGCCTTCGATCGTTTCTTCGAGGGGCTCGGCGATCTCGGTCTCTTCCTCGAAATTGATGAAGATCGTGAGCTGATCCTGGAGGATGCGGGCAGCAAACGCGAGGGCGTCTTCCGGCTTCACGCTGCCGTCGGTCCAGATCTCCATCACGAGACGATCGTAGTCGGTGCGCTGACCGACGCGGGCGTTGGTGACGTTGAAGTTGACCTTGAGCACTGGCGAGAAAATCGCGTCGAGCGGAACGGTACCGACCGGATCGCCCTCTTCCTTGTTGTGCTCCGCCGAGACGTAGCCGCGGCCACGCTTGACGACCATCTCCATCTCGAGCTGACCGTCTTTGGACAGCGTCGCGATGTGCTGCTCGGGATTCAGGATCTCGACGCGTGGACCGGTCACGATGTCGGCGGCCGTCACGTTCCGCTCGCCTTTGACAGAAAGGCGAATGGTGTCGAGAGGAGCGTCGAGCAGCTTGACCCGGACTTCCTTCAGGTTGAGGACGATGTCCGTGACGTCTTCCGTCACACCGGGCAGCGTCGAGAACTCGTGCAGGATGCCGCGAATCCGCACCGCCGTGATGGCAGCGCCGTAGAGCGACGACAACAGGATGCGTCGCAGAGAATTACCGATGGTGGTGCCGTAGCCGCGCTCGAAAGGCTCCCCGATGAACTTCCCATACGTCGGAGTCAGGGACTTTTCGTCCGCCTCGAGCCGCTTCGGCTTGATCATGTCACGCCAGTTTTTGTTCATTAGGACCTCCCGCCGCCTTACTTCGAGTAGAGCTCGACGACCAACTTCTCGTTGATCGGCATCGTCAGATCGGTCCGGGCCGGCAACGCTTTGATGCGCCCGGTGAAATTCGGTCGATCGACCTCCAACCACTCGGGCACGCCACGCCGCTGCGACAGCTCCAGCGCCTCCTGAATGCGAACGACCTTGTGGCTGCGCTCACGAACCGTAACGACGTCACCGATCTTCAGCAGCGCCGACGGAATGTCGATCTTACGGCCGTTCACGAGAAAGTGACCGTGACGAACGAGCTGCCGCGCTTCGGCACGCGAGTTCGCGAAGCCAAGCCGGTAGATCATGTTGTCGAACCGACGCTCGAGCAGCACCAGGAGCGTTTCGCCGGTGATGCCTTTCGTGCGATCGGCTTCCACGAAGAGCTTCCGGAACTGTCCTTCGAGCAGCCGATACATGCGCTTCAGCTTCTGCTTTTCGCGCAGCTGCAGGCTGTACTCGGAGAACTTCACTCGTCCCTGACCGTGCTGGCCAGGTGGATAGTTCCGACGTTCGATGGCGCACTTGTCGGTGTAGCATCGCTCTCCCTTGAGGAAGAGCTTCAGGCCTTCACGCCGGCAAAGCCGGCAAACTGACGCTCGGTAACGAGCCACGCTGCGGAACCTCCTGGACCGGTCGACCGGCCCGCTTCACGATTTACCCGTCGATGAAGGACGGTGTTGAACGATGGACGAATTCAGACTCGGCGACGCTTGGGAGGCCGGCACCCGTTATGCGGAATCGGGGTGACGTCCTTGATCAGGCTGATCGAGAAACCCGCCGCCTGCAGCGAGCGAAGCGCCGACTCGCGGCCGGCACCCGGACCTTTCACGAAGACTTGCACGCTCCGCATGCCCGCGTCGATGGCGCGCTTGGCCGCGGCCTCGGCCGCGAGCTGGGCCGCGAACGGAGTGCCCTTGCGGGAGCCCTTGAAGCCGACATTGCCGGCGCTCGCCCACGACACGACGTTCCCGGTCGGATCGGTGATGGTGATGATCGTGTTGTTGAACGTCGCGTGGATGTGCGCCACGCCCTCGGGAACGGCGCGCTTGGCCTTCTTGCGGCGCGCCGCATTGCGGTCGCCCGCAGTCGGCTTGGTCGGTGCTTCGGGTCGTGCCATGCGTCTCTTTCCTCTCTACTTGGTCGGCGCTTGCTTCTTGCCGGCAATGGCCTTCCGCGGCCCCTTCCGGGTACGGGCGTTGGTGTGTGTCCGTTGCCCGCGTACCGGGAGGTTCTTCCGGTGCCGCAAACCTCGGTAAGCGCCGAGGTCGACGTAGCGCTTGATGTTGAGCGCCACCTCGCGGCGAAGATCGCCTTCGACCTTCACACTGTCGATGATCCGACGGAGCCGGACGAGATCGTCCTCGGTGAGACTGTCGGTCTTGAGGTTGATGTCGACGTGCGCCTCGCTCAGGATTCTGAGCGAGGTGCTCCGACCGATACCGTAGATGTAGGTGAGCGCCACTTCCATGCGCTTCGCCTTGGGGAGATCGACGCCTGCGATACGTGCCATGATGTTGTGCCTTTAGCCCTGCCGCTGTTTGTGGCGCGGGTTGGTGCAGAGGACTCGAACGACGCCCTGGCGTCGAATGACCTTGCACTTCTTGCAAATCTGTTTGACCGATGCGCGCACTTTCATCGTCCCGCTCCGTTACTCACTTGGTCCGGGTGGTGATTTGACCGCGGCTCAGGTCGAGCGGTGAAAGCTCCACCATCACTTTGTCCCCGGGAATGATCTTTATGTAATGCATTCTGAGCGCACCAGATGCGTGCGCCAGGACCTTGTGTCCATTGTCGAGCGCGACCCGAAACGTCGCGTTCGGCAGCGACTCCTGAACGGTTCCGCTTGCGGAGATCGCTTGCGCTCTCCGCATCGTTTCATCGCTTCTCGGCATGGGCATGCTCATAGCCGGCTCAAAACGTAAGGACCGCCCTCGACGATCGCTACGGAGTGCTCGAAATGAGCGGAGAGGCTGCCGTCCGAGGTGACCGCCGTCCAGCCGTCGTCTTTGACGTGCACGTCTGCGCTTCCCATGTTCAACATCGGCTCGATGGCGAGAACCATCCCTTCGCGAAGGCGAATGCCACGATCGGCCTGACCGAAATTGGGAACCTGCGGGTCCTCGTGGAGACGCCGTCCGATCCCGTGACCCACGAAGTCTCGGACGATCGCGAAATTGCCGCGCTCTGCCCGGGCTTGAATGGCCGCCGACACGTCGCCAATGCGACGTCCCGGACGGGCCTCTTCGATGCCGGCCTCGAGCGCCTCTCGCGTGGTTCGCATGAGCTCGGTCGCCTCGGAGGTCACGTTGCCCACCGGCACCGTCACGGCCGCATCGCCGTAAAACCCCTTGTAGCGCACGCCGAAATCGAGCCCGATGATGTCCCCCTCGCGCAGCACGCGGCTGGTCGAAGGAATGCCGTGAACGACCTCGTCATTGATCGAGGCGCAGAGCGACGCGGGGAAGACGCGGTTCGCGACCTCATAACCCTTGAACGCCGGGATGGCGCCCCTTTTGCGCGTGAGATCCTCGGCGACCCGATCCAAATCCTCGGTCGTGATGCCCGGCCGGACCATCGACTTCAGCTCGGCGAGAACCTCGGCGACGATCATGCTCGCGGCGCGCATGATCTCGATCTCTTCCGATGTCTTCACCTGGATCATGATTGGGAAATCCCCAAGCGCTTCAGTATCCGCGCGAGGACGTCGTCACGACCGCCAATACCGTCGACTTCGAGCAGCTGACGATGGCCCCGGTAGTAGTCCAGCAACGGCGACGTCTGGGACTCGTAGACTTCCAGGCGCGAGCTGATGATGTCTTCGTAGTCGTCGTCGCGCTGATAGAGCTCGCCGTTACATTTGTTGCAGAGTCCGGCGTTCGTCGGTGGATCGAAGATAATGTGATACATCGCGCCGCAATCGCGGCAGGTGCGGCGACCGGAGAGGCGTTTCAAGAGCTCGTCGTTGGGCACGGCGAGACTGACCGCGTGCTCCAGGGAGCTGCCGTTCTCACCGAGCATCTTGTGCAGCGCATCGGCCTGCGCCACCGTGCGCGGAAACCCGTCGAGGATGAACCCGCGCGCACAATCGGAGCGCTTCAAGCGCTCTTCGATCACGCCGATCATCAACGAATCGGGAATGAGCTCACCTTTGTCCATGTGCCGCTTCGCTTGCGCCCCTAGTGTCGTCTTGCGTTTGATCTCGTCGCGCAACATTTCGCCCGTCGAAATGACGGGCACGGCGAGATGTTCGCCGAGCCGGCGGGACTGCGTCCCCTTGCCGGCACCCGGTGGGCCCATGATGATCAGGTTCATCCGTGGTTCCGCTCGGACAGCGCTCAGCCCCGACGCCCGCGGAGCCGACCACGCTTCATGAACCCTTCGTAATTGCGCGTCAGCAGATGGGTTTCCATCTGCGCCATCGTATCGAGCGCCACACCCACCACGATCAAGAGCGAGGTTCCGCCGAAGAAGAACGTCACGTTGAACCGCGAGATGAGGATGGTAGGCAGGATACAAACCACAGCGATATACAGTGCGCCACCGAGCGTAATCCGCGTCAAAATCCGGTCGATGTACTCCGCGGTCTTCTTACCCGGACGAATACCCGGGATGTAGCCGCCGAACTTCTTCATGTTGTCGGCGACGTCGACCGGATTGAAAGAGACAGCGGTGTAGAAATAGCAGAAGAAGATGATCAGCCCGACGTACAACAGATTGTAGACCAGCGAAGTCGGCTGCAGGAGCTCGGCCGCGCGCAGGGCGAAGGGACTATCGGGGAAGAAGCTCGCGATCGTACCCGGGAAGATCAGGATCGACGACGCGAAGATCGGCGGGATGACGCCTGACGTGTTGATCTTGAGCGGCAGGTGCGAGCTCTGTCCGCCGTACATCTTTCGTCCGACGACGCGCTTCGCGTACTGCACAGGAATCCGGCGCTGACCGCGCTCCATGAAGATGATCGCCGCGACCACCGCTACCATGAAGAACAAGAGGCCGATGACGACGAACAGGCTGATTTCGCCCTCGTTCATGAACTGCACCGTGGTGCCGACGGCGCTGTAGAGACCCGCCACGATGCCGGCGAAAATGATGAGCGAGATGCCGTTACCGATGCCGCGCTCGGTGATCTGCTCGCCGAGCCACATCAGGAACGCGGTGCCGGAGCTCAGCGTCACCATCGTCATCAGGCGGAAGCTCCAGCCGGGATCGAGCACGACGGAGGCTCCAGTGGGCGACTGGATCTGCTCGAGGCCCATGCTGATGAAGAGGCTCTGCACCAACGAGAGAACGACGGTGCCGTAACGGGTGTATTGTGTGATTTTTCGCCTTCCGGCCTCGCCCTCTTTCGACAAGCGCTCGAGGTACGGGACCACGACCGTCAGCAGCTGAAGAATGATGGAGGCGCTGATGTACGGCATGATGCCGAGCGCGAAGATGGAGAACCGCTCGAGCGCTCCGCCGGAGAACAGATTCACCAGACCAAAGAAATTGTTGGCGGCGTCCTGAAAGAACAGCCGCAGTGCGGCGCTGTCGATTCCCGGCGTGGGGATCGCGACACCGATGCGACACACCGCGAGCATCCCGAACGTGAAGAGCAACCGCTTCCGGAGCTCGGGTACTCGCGACGCATTTTGGAACCCCTCGAGCACGTTCAGCCTTCCTGTGCCGCCGGGGCTGGCACCTCGACGGATCCGCCCGCCGCCGCCACTGCCTTCTGCGCCGCTTCACTAGCCTTGTCGACCTTGACGGTCACCTTCTTGGTGACGCTACCGTTCGCGAGCAGCTTCACCGGCCGACCCGCACGGACCAGGCCTGCAGCCACGAGAGCACCCGCGTCGATCACGCTGCCGGCCGCGAAGCGATCAAGCTGGCTCAGCTTGATGATCTCATAGGTGACGCGGCTCGGATTGGTGAAACCGAACTTCGGGAGACGGCGCTGCAGCGGCATCTGGCCGCCTTCGTAGCCCGGCGGCGTGTTGCCGCCCGAGCGAGCGCCACGACCCTTGTGACCCCGCCCGGAGGTCTTGCCGGTGCCAGAGCCGATACCGCGGCCGAGGCGCTTGCGGTTCTTCCGCGAGCCCGGAGCAGGATGGAGATTCGAGAGGTCGATCTTTTCCACGTTACTCCCCGACCTGCACGAGATGAGCGACTTTGCCAATGAGCCCGCGGGTTGCCGGATTGTCGGGAACCGTCGCTGACCAGCCGATACCACGGAGGCCGAGCCCACGCAGGCTTTCGCGCTGACGGCGCGTGCCCCCGATTTGGCTCCTCACTTGTTTGATCTTGATCGTTTTTGCGGCCATCGGAACCTCAGCGAATCTCGGCCAGCGACTTCCCGCGTAGCGCCGCGACCTTCTCGGGCTCGCGCAGCTCGGTGAGAGCCTGGATCGTCGCTTTGACCATGTTGTGGGGATTGTTGGAGCCGAGACATTTGGTGAGTACGTTCTGAATACCGGCGAGCTCTACCACCGCGCGGACGCCGCCGCCCGCGATGACACCAGTTCCGTCAGAAGCGGGGCGGAGGAGCACGGCGCCGGCACCGAAAATTCCCGTGACCTGAAAGGGAATCGTGCCGTTCGCGATCGGAACCGTCATCAATGTCTTCTTGGCCTTTTCGATGCCTTTACGGATGGCTTCGGGAACCTCGTTGGCCTTCCCGAGACCGTAGCCAACATGGCCCGCGTTGTCGCCGACGACGACGAGCGCGCTGAAGCTGAAGCGCCGTCCACCCTTTACGACCTTGGCGACACGGTTGATGTGGACGACCTTCTCTTTCAGCTCGAGCCCGTTGGCTTCGATGCGGCGTACCGTTCCTCGCGCCATAATGCTCCCGTCAGATCTTCAGGCCCGCTTCGCGCGCGCCTTCGGCGACCGCACGAACACGTCCATGGTAGAGGAAGCCGTTTCGGTCGAAGACGGCTGCGGTAATGCCTTTGTCGAGGCACGATTTTCCGATGATCTCGCCGACAACTTTGGCCGCCGCGATGTCGGCGGTTTTCTGCAGACGGCCGCGCACCTCGGGCGTCAGGGTCGACGTCGTGAGGAGCGTTTCGCCCGTCTCGTCCGAGATCACCTGCACGTAGATGTGCTTGTCGCTGCGGAACACCGAGAGCCGCGGCCGCTCGGCGGTACCACGGATGGCCTTACGCACGCGCGCTTGGCGAAGCTTCCGCGCCTTGACGCGTTGATCAGTGAACATACCCATGAGTTTTTCCTTAAGAAGACGCGCCGGCGGCCTTACCGGCCTTCCGACGAATCTTCTCCTCCGCGTATTTGATGCCCTTGCCCTTGTACGGTTCGGGCGGACGCAGCTTCCGAATGGCCGCCGCCGTCTCGCCGAGCACCTGACGATCTGCGCCTTCCAGCGTGACAACCGTCTGTTTGTCGACCTTCACCTGGACGCCTTGCGGCAATGGAAACAGGATCGGGTGCGAGTAGCCGAGGGCGAGGTGCAGGGCGTTGCCTTTGGCCTCGGCACGATAACCGACGCCGTTGATCTCGAGCACGCGACGAAATCCTTCGCTGACACCCGTCACCATGTTGGCAACGAGCTTGCGAGTGAGACCGTGCACGCTGCGGGCTTCGCGCGTGTCTTCGCGCCGCGCGACATTGAGCACGGCACCCTCGACCTTGAGGTCCACGAGCGGACTAACGGCCGCGGCGAGCGTGCCCTTCGGGCCTTTGATTTTTACGCCACTCGGATCGACCGTGATGGTCACACCCGAAGGGACGGCGATGGGCTGTTTACCGATGCGAGACATTTCCTACCTCACCACACCGAGCAGAGGAGCTCGCCGCCGATGCCGCGCTGCTTGGCTTCGCGGTCGACGAGAATCCCCACTGGGGTGGACAGCACGTTGATGCCGAGCCCGCCTCGGACGAGCGGAATGTCTTCCTTGCCAACGTACACCCGGAGACTCGGGCGGCTGACACGTTGAATGCCGGTGATCACGGGCTTCCGTTGGTCATCGTACTTGAGCGCGACGCGGAGTTGCTTCGCGACGCCCTCGCCAACAACGGTTGCGTCGCGGAGGAAACCCTCGGCGATCAGCACGCGGGTGACGGCATCCTTCAACCGCGACCAGGGCACGTCGACGCGGTCCTTGCGAGCTTGGTTGCCGTTGCGAATGCGGGTCAGAAGATCGGCGATCGGATCAGTCATCGACATCGGGTCACCAACTCGCCTTGATGAGACCGGGGATCTGTCCTTTGCGCGCGAGATCGCGCAGGCAGAGTCGGCACATCCGGAATTTTCGGTAGAACGCCCTCGACCGGCCACACAGCGGGCAGCGATTGTACTGTCGCACGCCGAACTTCTGACGCCGTGTTGCCTTCACTCGTAGACAAGTCTTTGCCACCGTGACTCCTCAGTTGCGGAACGGGAATCCGAGCGCGCGCAGCAGCAGCTTTGCGTCGTTGTCGGTTCGCGCCGTCGTACAGATGGAAATCGTGAGCCCCTTTACCTTGTCGATCTTGTCGAGGTCGATCTCGGGGAAAATGATCTGTTCACGGATTCCGAGCGAGTAGTTGCCGCGGCCGTCGAACGATCGGTCGGAGAGACCCTTGAAGTCGCGCACACGCGGGAGCGCGACGTTCACGAGACGGTCGAAGAACTCGTACATGCGATCGCCCCGGAGGGTGACCATGCAGCCGATCGGAATGTTCTCGCGCAGCTTGAAGTTGGCGATCGCCTTCCGCGAGCGGGTAACGACCGGCTTCTGACCGGCGATCGTTGCCATCTCTTCGACGGCGGAATCGAGCAGCTTGACGTTCTGGATCGCCTCGCCCAGACCCATGTTGAGGACGATCTTCTCGAGGCGCGGCACCTCGAAGACGTTCCCACACCCGATCTCCTTTTGGAGAGCAGGCAGGACCTCGGCGAAGCGGCCGCGGAGCCGGACTTGGACTTTTTCGCTCACTTGTCGATCGCCTCCCCGCAACGGCGGCACATGCGAACAGCGGAACCGTCGTCGAGACGCTTGGCGCCGAGTCGGGCGGGCGCATTGCAGCGATCGCACATGATCATCACGTTCGAGAGATCGATCGAAGCTTCCTTCTCGATGATACCGCCGCCCTGACCCTGCTGTCCGCGGGGCTTCTGGTGACGCTTCACCATGTGGAGTCGCTCGATGACCACACGATTGTCTTCGCGGACGACGCGAAGCACCTTGCCGGTCTTGCCCTTCTCGCGACCGGTAATGACCATCACCGTGTCGTTCTTGCGGATCCGGCTCGTCTGCGGACGCGCGGTGCGCGAAGCTCCTGCACGCATCAGAGCACCTCCGGCGCGAGCGAGATGATCTTCATGAAGCGCTTTGCACGCAGCTCACGCGCAACCGGTCCGAAGATGCGAGTACCGATCGGCTCGCGCTGATTGTCGATCAGGACCGCCGAGTTGTTGTCGAAACGAATGTAGGACCCGTCGGTTCGTCCCACTTCCTTGGCCGTCCGCACGATGACCGCCTTCATTACGTCGCCCTTTTTCACCTTGGCGTTGGGAATCGCTTCCTTGACGGAAACGACGATGATGTCGCCGAGCGACGCATAACGCCGCTTCGAGCCCCCCAACACCTTGATACAGAGGACCTTGCGGGCCCCTGAGTTGTCGGCAACGTCCAGTACACTTTCCGCCTGCACCATCGCTTGCTCCTAGAGCTTGACCGCTCGCTCCACGATCTTGGAGACTCGCCAGCGCTTGTGTCGGCTGAGGGGTCGGCACTCGGTGATCATCACCGTGTCTCCGACCTCGCACTCGTTCTTTTCGTCGTGGGCCTGATAACGCGTCCGACGCGTCAAAAATTTACGATACTTCGGGTGCTGGACGCGACGCGCTACGGTGATGACCGCAGTGTTCTTCATCGCGTTGCTGACGACGATACCCGTTCGGGTCTTGCGCTGAGCGTGCATTCTCACCCTACCTTGAGGCGTTCGCGCTGAACGGTCTTGAGGCGCGCGATGTCCCGGCGCACCTGTCGCATCTTCATGGGGTTCTCGAGCTGACTGGTCGCGCGACGAAGCTGCAAACCAAAGAGCTCCTCTTCGAGCTCACGCAAGCGCGTTCCGAGCTCGACCTCGGACAGATCGCGGACTTGGCTAGCTTGCACCGTGCGCCCCTCCCCGCTCTTTGACTTGGGTCGCAATGGAAAGCTTGTGCGCTGCGAGTCGGAGCGCCTCGCGTCCAACCTCGGGCGGGACGCCTTCCATCTCGAACAGCATGCGGCCGGGTTTGATGACGGCAACCCACATTTCGGGAGCGCCCTTCCCCTTACCCATGCGGGTTTCTGCCGGCTTCTTCGTGAGAGGCTTGTCGGGGAATATACGGACCCAGACGCGGCCGCCACGTTTGATGTGACGCGTGAGCGCGACACGAGCAGCCTCGATCTCGCGCGCCGACAACCAGCCGCGGCTGATCGCCTGCAAGCCGAAATCGCCGAATGCGAGGCCAGAACCACGCCAGGCCAACCCGGGGCGACGCCCCTTCATCATCTTACGGTGTTTGACTTTTCTCGGTGCGAGCATTGGTCGCCTAGGAAGCGCCGACTGCTTGGCGCTGCTCTTCTTCTTGTCTGGTGATCACTTCACCGCGGAAGATCCAAACCTTGACGCCGATGACGCCGTAGGTGGTGTACGCCTGCGCGAGACCGTAGCCGATTTCGGCCCGGAGCGTGTGCAGAGGCACGCGGCCCTCGCGGTACCACTCACGACGCGCGATCTCGGCGCCGCCAAGTCGACCCGAAGATTGGATACGGATACCGAGCGCGCCCATACGCATCGCACGGGCGACGGCTTCCTTCATCGCGCGCCGAAAAGCGACGCGACGCTCCAACTGCAAACCAACGTTCTCGGCGACGAGCTGCGCGTCGATGTCCGGACGACGGACCTCATGAATATTGATGAAGCAATCACGGCCGGTCAGCTTGTTGAGCTCGGACTTCAGCTTCTCGATTTCGGCGCCCTTCTTGCCGATAACGATACCCGGACGCGCAGTGTGAACGTTCACCTTTGCCTTGTTCGCGGCGCGCTCGATCTCCACCTTCGCGATGCCCGCGTGGTACAGCCGGCGCTTGATGAACTGTCGGATGCGAATGTCCTCGTGGAGGAGGACGGCATAATCGCGACTGGAATACCACTTGGAATCCCAGCCCTCGATGACGCCGAGCCGAAAACCTCTCGGATGTACTTTCTGTCCCATCGGCCCTTGGCCCCCTAGTCCTTCTTCCGCTCGTCGACGACGATCGTGATGTGGCTCGAGCGCTTGATGATCCGCGTAGCCCGACCATGGGCGCGGGGCAGAAAGCGCTTTTGCGTCTGCGCGCCGTCGACCCATGCCGCCTTCACATAGAGCGTATCGACGTCGACGTTGTGCACGGTCTCCGCATTCGCGATGGCCGACTTCAGCGTTTTGGCGACGATCTTGGAAACACGCTTCGCATTGAACTCGAGGACGCCGATCGCCTCCTCGACGCGCTTGCCGCGAATCAAGTCGACGACCAAGCGCGTCTTCTGCGGGGAGACGCCCACGTGTCGTGTGCTGGCTCGGGATTCCATCAAATGCCTTTCAACTCTACTTCGGCGGGGGCTTCGAGCCCGGCTTGACGTCGGTTTTCCGCGCTCCGGAATGGGCGTGGAACGTGCGCGTCGGAGAGAACTCACCGAGCTTGTGGCCCACCATGTTCTCGCTCACGAACACCGGAATGAACTTCCGGCCGTTGTGAACGGCGAAGGTGTGACCAACCATATCGGGGATGACGGTCGAACGGCGGGACCAGGTCTTGGTCACCTTACGCTCGCCCGACGAATTCATCACCTCGACCTTCTTCAGGAGGTGCTGATCGATGAACGGACCTTTTTTGATCGAACGTGCCACGTATGCCCCCGCGCCTACTTCTTCCGGCGCATGACGATGAACCGGTTGGTTCGCTTGTTGTGGCGGGTTTTGTAACCGCGGGTCGGTTGGCCCCACGGCGACTGCGGATGGTTGCCCTTCGAGCGACCTTCGCCACCACCATGCGGGTGATCGACTGGATTCATCGCGATGCCGCGCACGGCCGAGCGCTTGCCCTTCCAACGCGTCCGACCGGCTTTGCCGATCGAGATGTTCTCGTGGTCGAGGTTACCGACCTGCCCAACGGTTGCTCGACACTCGATGCGGACGAGCCGCTGTTCGCCGGATGGCAACTTGAGGAGCGCATGCTCGCCCTCTTTCGCCATCAGCTGCGCGGCGGCGCCGGCACTTCGCACCATCTGTCCGCCCTTACCCACACGGAGCTCGACGTTGTGCACCATCGTGCCGAGCGGGATGTTCTTCAACGGCAGGCAATTGCCGGGTTTAATGTCGGCTTCGACACCCGCCATGACCTTGTCACCCACACGGAGCCCAACGGGAGCGAGGATGTACGCCTTCTCTCCGTCGATGTAATGCAGCAAGGCGAGACGGGCCGAACGATTGGGATCGTACTCGACCGACGCAACCTTCGCCGCCACGTTCTCCTTGTTGCGCCGGAAGTCGACGATGCGGTACCGCCGCTTGTGGCCGCCGCCGCGATGGCGGGTGGTAATGCGGCCGTTGTTGTTGCGGCCGCCGGATTTGTGAAGCGGCGCGAGCAGAGTCGGCTCGGGTGTGTCACGCGTGATTTCGGAGAAATCATGGCCGGTTCGGAAACGCTTACCGGGAGATGTGGGTTTATAGAGAATCGTCGGCATGGCTCGCCTACACCTGTTCGAAGAAGTCGATGCGTTGCCCCTCGCCGAGGGTCACGTACGCCTTCTTCCAGTCTGATCGGCTTCCGAGAGAACGCCCGACCCGGCGCGTCTTGCCGAGCACATTCGCGGTGCGGACCTTGACGACCTTCACCTTGAAGAGCTTCTCGACGGCGCGCTTGATTTCGATCTTGTTGGCATCCGTGCGCACCTGGAACACGACCTGGTTGCCAATTTCATTGACGTAGGTGCCCTTCTCGGTGGTGAGCGGGGCCTCGATAAAGCGGTATTCTGGCCTCACGCTGCCACCCGCTCTTTGATGCGCTCGAGCGCGGCTTTGGTTACGACGAGCTGGTGGTAGCGCAGAAGGTCGTACACGTTCAGACCGGCCACTCGGAGAACCTTGGCGTTCGGAACATTGCGGCCCGCGAGCTCGACCGCGGCGTCCGCGTCGTCGATCACCACCAGGACACTGTCGTTGATTCCGAGCGCCCCGAGCATCGCGATGAAGTGCTTCGTCTTGGTCTCGGCAAACTCGATCCGATCGACGATGAGAAGCCGCTCTTCGCGAAGCTTCTGCGCGAGGACCGAGCGTAGTGCGGTACGTCGCGCGCGCTTCGGCATCTCGTAGGAGTAGTCACGCGGATGCGGTCCAAAGATAATGGCGCCGCCAGGCCAAATCGGCGAACGCGTGCTGCCCGCTCGCGCACGGCCCGTGCCCTTCTGCTTCCAGGGCTTCTTCCCGCCACCGCGCACGTCGCCGCGCTCTTTGGTGGAGGCCGTACCGGCCCGCCGCCCAGCCGTCTGCATGCGGACCACGTCCGCAAGAAGACCACGCCGAAGAGGCTCGCTGAAAATCTCACCCGGCAAATCGATCGTACCCGCCTCACCCTTGCTTTGGGTGAAGACGCGCGCCCTGATAGGCGCGCTTTCGTTCCGCTCAGCCATCACTCGGCTCCCGCGGCGCCGGGCTTCGCCTTGGCGCCAGCCTGCTTCCTAATCACGATGGTCCCGCCGCGCGCACCGGGTACGGCGCCGCGGATGAGGATCAGATCTTGATCGGCGCGCACTTCGACGACCTGCAGGCTCGCCACGGTGACGCGCTCATTTCCCATCCGCCCCGACATCCGCTTGCCCTTGAATACGCGGCCAGGAAAGGACCGGTTACCGATCGATCCGCCGTGGCGGAAATACTCGTGGGTGCCGTGAGAACCGGGAAAGCCGCTGAAGTGGTGGCGCTTCATCACGCCGGCCGTGCCCTTACCCTTGCTGATGCCGGTGACGTCGACCATATCGCCGGCCTGGAAAATGTCACCGACACGGATGTCCTGACCAACCTCGAGCGCACCTTCATCCCCGAGGGGGAATTCACGGAGCACCCGAAAGGGGCCCTTCGACGACTTTGCCACGTGACCGCGCATCGCCTTCGATACCCGCTGCGCCTTCTGCGCACCGAAGCCGAGTTGCACGGCGGAGTAATGATCGCGCGCCGGCGTCTTCGCCTGCACCACGGTGCACGGACCCGCCTGCACGACCGTCACGGGGACGAGGTTGCCCTCATCCGTGAAAACCTGGGTCATGCCGATCTTCTTACCGATGATCCCGCTCGCCATGTCGAGGCCGCCGTCCTGTTACTGAAGCTTGATTTCGACGTCGACGCCGGCAGCAAGGTCCAGCTTGCCGAGCGCATCGATCGTCTGTTGAGTTGGTTCGAGAATATCGAGCAGTCGCTTGTGCGTCCGAAGCTCGAATTGCTCCCGAGATTTCTTGTCGACGTGCGGCGAGCGATTCACCGTGAAGCGCTCGATGTGAGTCGGAAGCGGAATCGGACCGGCGACGCGCCCACCAGTGCGACGGACCGTGTCGACGATCTCGCGCACCGACTGATCGAGCAGCCGATGATCGTAGCCACGAAGGCGTATGCGGATTTTTTCGTTCACGCTATTCCAGGATCTTGGTCACGACGCCGGCGCCGACGGTGCGGCCACCTTCGCGGATCGCGAAGCGCAGCCCTTCATCCATCGCGATCGGCGTGATCAGCGTCACCGACAACTTGATATTGTCCCCA